>Ga0214180_1000087_pt1 | contig 37475 bp, 34 predicted proteins | sample TroBogEpilimnion_22_FD_153018 | JGI IMG/M metagenome (GOLD analysis project Ga0214180, IMG submission 153018) | Freshwater microbial communities from Trout Bog Lake, WI - 16OCT2007 epilimnion | ecosystem: Environmental > Aquatic > Freshwater > Lake > Epilimnion/Euphotic zone | place: Trout Bog... | reverse complement strand
TGATGAGAGAGGTCGGTTCATGAGCAACGATGATGATCAAGACTTCACCGCAGGTGACTCGGATGACTCCGGCGAGATTGTCACCGAAGAGATGTTGTGGGAGCGCATCCCGGAAACTTCAGGGCTAGAACGCGCAAATACTTTTTATGAACTGAGCGCTCGCATCTATGCCAGAGGGCAATACGACGAAGCGCTCGCTTTGGCCGAAAGCGCTCGCGATATTTATGCCGAACTTGGACCTATTGGAACATCCGATGGTTTAGCTCAGGCTTACTCGGCTATTGGTTATAACTTGAATCAACTCAAGCGAAACTCGGAAGCTGCAACTGCCATGAGTAAAGCGGTCGAGATTTTGCGTGAGACTAAATCACCTTTGGCAATCGATCTTGCTTGCACGTTAGGCGAGTGGTGGTATGGCTCTAAGAACTATGAGAAAGCAATTGAATGCATGCGCGAGTGCGTGCAGGAGCATCTGATTGAAGGTAACGAAAGCGGAGCAGCGAACGATCTTCATTTAATCGGTTGCTCGTACCGCGAGCTCGGGCAGCATGAACAGGCTCTCTTAGCTTTTAAAGAGGCACGATTGCTCTTCAAGAATTTGAAAGAAGTAATCAATGTTGCGCGTTGCGATCAAAAGATCGCGCACGCCTACATCGAAATAGGAGATGGCGAAGCCGCGCTAAGCGCAGCACAAAAGTCACTCGATGTCTTTGTTACTGCACACGATCATCGTCGCGAAACCTATTCATTACTCGAGCTCGGTAAAGCGCAAATTCTTGTCGGATTAGAACAAGAGGGTCTTGACACTTTAGAAAAAGTGCTGGAAATCGCCACCGATAGCGAATGGAAAGATTTCGAATTCATCGTTGATATCGAACGCCGTATTGCTTTGGTGCTACGCGATCTCGGTCGAATCGATGAGGCCGATGAAATTGAACGCAGACTCGCATCGGTCACAGAGATCACGGAAAATATTTCCGATACAGAGTAATTCTTAAAGCAGCACTACTAGTTGTTGTTGAGGTGTTGCATAGCCCAGGCATACATGGCGATTGCTCCAGCCGCAGAAGCATTCATGGAGCGAGTCGAGCCGTATTGCGCAATCGCTAGCACCACATCGCAGACAGCAACGCCTTCGTCAGACATCCCTGCGCCTTCTTGCCCAAAGAAGAGCACACACTTTTCTGGAAGCTGATAATTTTCTAGTTGTTGTGAGATCGGCAAATTATCAATACCAATAATCGGAGTGTGATTTTCTCGGCACCACATTGCAAAGTCTGCGACAGTCGGATGGTGCAGTACATGCAAATATTTATCAGTCACCATCGCGCCGCGTTTATTCCAGTCACGCTTACCTACGATATGGACAAAGGAGACATTGAACGCATTCGCAGTACGAACCACAGAACCAATGTTGAGGTCATGTTGCCAATTCTCAATCGCGATTTGGAGCGGGTGGCGCTTGGTATCTAGATCAGCAACTATCGCTGCGACGCTCCAATATCGATAGTGATCGAGAACATTCCGTCGGTCGCCTTTTTCTAGTAATTCTGGGTCAAACCATGGATCGGTCGGCCAGGGCAACGGATGGGGACCCACACCAACAACTGGAAAGAATTCTCCGGGTCCGATCTCGGCTGGCGGATGGTGGTTCGTCACTGAGGCACTGTAATCCATGATTTCTCGGACTTAGAAGGCATAATCCGCCTATGCAAATGAAGAAGTTAGGCAAGCCGAGCGATGCGCTCACTCGGTACAGGAGCACTGTGGCTGCTGGCCTTGCCCTTCTTCTGATTGCCCTGGCTTCACCCGCCCAAGCGCGGAGCGTCCCGGAGAGTTTCGTTCGTTTTGCTACCTCCAGGTCGCTTGAGGGTCCAGGGATTATTCTGATTGATCCAACTACTCACAAAACGCTTTTCTCCGATGCAGCTGACAAGCGGCGTGCGCCGGCCTCGGTTCTCAAACTTTTCAGTATGGCCACGGTTCTGACGGCATTTAGTCCTGATACAACATTTACAACCACACTCAACACGACGGCAACTGCCGGCACTTATGTTTTACTAGGGCAGAGCGACCCATGGATCACCGCATCGCCATTTGAAGCGACTAAATACCATCGCGCATTCTCGCCAGACCTTATTAATGCGTTGATTGCACAAAATCCAGATCTCAAAGCAATCACGTTGGAGTACAGCGGTGTTTATACCCAAGATGTACAAACCCTCAAGAAATTTTTTGCGGGCAAGGTTGATATCACCTTGCAACCTGTCGCATCACCAAGCGCTGCACAAGCGGCGGCCGTCAGCGAAGTTGCGCACATAACATCACCAAAACTCGCTGACATCATTCAATTTTGTTTGTTATGGAGTGACAACGTTTTGGCAGATCGACTTGCTCGCACGGCAGCGGAAAAGTTGGGATTCGGTACGGGCCCAACTGCGATTCAGGGCGCGTTTGAACAGGTCTTAAACCAATACAACATTCCAAGCACTGGGCTTGTAATCAAAGATGGAAATGGTCTCTCTCACGACACCAGAGTGTCCGTACGACAAATTGCGGATCTTTTACTAGTCATTATAAATACACCAAAATTCAAGGACATTTACGAAGGACTGCCAACTGCGGGTAAGACCGGAACGCTCAAAAATCGGTTTGTGAGCGATGCTCCGAATGCCGTGGGCTTGGTGCACGCGAAGACGGGCACGCTCAGTACCACCATCAGCTTGGCGGGTTATGTCACAGTTGGGGCTAAGCAATATGTATTTGCAGTGGTAGCCGACCATATTCACAAGCACAACGCCGACGCAGCTGCCGCAATGACCACCATCGACAAGATGCTCGGCACTATTGCGCGGCCCCAGTCGTGAGTAAGATGTCAACATGACTACGCGGGGCGTAGGGCCATATATCGCCCTGATGAAACTTCGCGTCGTCGAATTGCTACTCGTGACGACGCTTCCGGCACTCTTTCTCGCCACTTATGCAGCCAATCACGCCCATAAATACCCATCGCTAAAGTTAACAATCGCGACTCTGCTGGGTGGCACTCTTGCCGCCGGCGCATCTAACGCATACAACATGATCATCGAAGTGGATTCCGATCGCTTGATGAAGCGCACCGATAAGCGCCCTTTAGTGAATGGTGATGTCACCGCACAAGCCGCATTTGGATTCGCACTCTTACTCACCATTTCGTCTCTGGTCATCTTTTTCATTTTTACCACCCTCTGGGCGACCGCTCTCACACTTATTGCGATCTGCTTTTATGTATTCATTTACACAATTGGCCTTAAGCGCCGTACCTCGCAAAATATTGTCTGGGGTGGCATTGCTGGTTGTATGCCAGTCCTTATTGGCTGGGCAGCAGTCACCAATTCACTCTCACTCACTGCTTGGCTTTTCTTCCTTCTCATTTTCTTTTGGACGCCACCACATTTCTGGGCGCTAGCAATTAAATATAAAGATGACTATGCCGCCGCAGGAATTCCTATGCTGCCTGTAGTTGCGACGATGCAATCAGTACAGCGCCAAATGTGGTTGCACACGGTAGGGATGATTGCCTGCTCACTTGCACTCTTGTCCAGCGCCCATATGCCGCTATGGAGTTGGATTGTCACAGTCGCACTCGGCCTTGGATTTGTCTTTCAACTCATCAAAATAAATGGCAAAGAATCTGGAGTAGCTGCTGCAAAGCTATTCCAATGGTCAATCACATACCTCAGTGTTTACTCGTTGATGCTGGTCATCGGAGTAATTCTCGCCAAAGCTTAAATATCCACAGCTTCACCCTATCCACAGGGCGCGCTCCAGCTACTTTTGCGAAATTTATAGCGCGCTTAACGTGCTCGTATGCAGATGGAAAAGAGCGCGATTGTTGTTGAGAACCTCAGCAAAAGTTATGGCGCACGCCGAAGTCTGCAAGGATTGAGTTTTCGAGTCCCGCTAGGTTCGATCTCGGGCTTTGTTGGCCCCAATGGTTCTGGCAAGACCACGACAATTCGGACGCTTTTAGGTTTAGTGAAGGCAACTTCCGGAGAAGCCCACGTGCTGGGACATCACATTAACAAGCCAGGTGCTTATCTTGATCGTGTCGGGGCGATGATCGAAGGTCCAGCGTTTTATCCGATGCTTGGGGCACGAGAGAACTTGCATATTTTTGCGACTATGAGCGGAGTGCGTAATCTCAATTACGGGGAGCTTTTAGAGTCGGTGGGGCTTGCCGGCAAAGGCAACGATAAATACAAAACATTCTCACTCGGTATGAAACAGAGGCTAGGAATTGCCGCAGCGCTCGTAGCGTCTCCAGATTTATTAATTCTCGATGAGCCCACAAATGGATTAGATCCAGATGGCATCACTGAAATCCGAAACTTGATTCAATCCTTAGCGCGTCAAGGTCGAACAATTTTCATCTCATCACACCTGCTCGCTGAACTTGAAATTCTCTGCAACTATTTTGTGATTATTAAAGCTGGGCAGTTGATCTTCGAAGGTTATTCACAAGCCTTATTGCAATCGGAGAGCGGAGAGTTGGTAGTACAGCCTGAATTTGCAGTTGATTTGTCGGCCTTATTGGCGATCGCAATTCGTCATGATTTCCCCGCATCGATTCAGGCAGGCTCGCTTCATATAGAAGGTGCGGCCACTTATGCTGCAGATTTCAACCGCTGGGCGAGTGAGGATCAGATTTATTTGAAGTCACTTCACGTAAACAGCAGCACTTTAGAAGAGAAATTCTTTGATATGAGCGCGCAGAGTTCATGAATCGATCCCAACACTCAATAATTCTTGCCGTTACTCGCGCGGAGCTTCGCAAATTTCGCAGGCCTAGCTTTCTTCTCACCACATACGGTGCCATCACCGCTTTAGCTATGGTGATTGTGGCTTTTGCTTGGATGCATGCCCACTCTGCCGCTGAGGCTGGCCAAACACAAACTATGAACCTTATTACTGGATATCAAATGTCACTTTTCTTCCTTGGAGTGCTCTGTCTCTGTATTGCGGCCAATCATTGTGCTCAGGAGTACAGCTATGGAACTTTGCGAGTTGTTCTCGTGCGTGCCAATTCTAAAAGTGCTTTCCTTGTTGGAAAGGCGATCTCACTAGTCCTTTATATTTTTTTGCTTAATGCCTACACCTTTCTTCTCTCAACCGTGGTGAGTCTCTTCTTCAGTGAGCGCTATCACATGCGGTTAACGGCGGCCCTGCCACACCAACATTTTCTGAAGTATGCACTCACCGGAATTGAATACCTACTGTGCGGATTTGTTGGGACATGCGCACTGGGCATTTTCGGATCGACGCTAGGTCTCATCGTGAAATCACCCGCGCTTGCAATCTCACTGGGATTGCTCTGGTCACTCATCATTGAAAGCGCGCTTGGCTCCGCGCTCGCACGCGTAAATCCTTGGCTGCCGTGTGTGAATTTTGAATCACTTGCCACGCGAGCCTCGGGAGTATCTGCCCTCAGTTATCAGCACACGTGGATGATGAGTACTTTTTATATGACCGGTTTTATGGTTCTGGCATGGGTTCTCTTTAGAAGGCGAGATGTTTCACAGTAAGTCACAGCCAAATATGAGTGTTCAATCAGGCTTTCACGTGGCTTCATGAATTATCCTTGAACACAACTTCCCAAGGAGAAATTTTTTATGAAGCCCCATGTTCGCACTGCAACGCTTGCTGCGCTGCTTGCCATGACCGGGCTCTGCTCACCCGCGTTTGGAGCAACTCCCACTCCTAAGCCAAAGGTGACCGCGCCGACAAAAGCGCAGATCGCCGCAGCGCAGGCGGCCGAAAATGCCAAAGCTGCTGCCGCAGCAGCCGCAACACAAAAATTAGCTGCTGCAACAAATGTGCTCTCTCAACTTACTGCAGCTGCGCAAATAGCTCAGGCAAAACTTGTGCAAGCCCAAGGGGCGTTAGCGGTTGCTACTGCTCATGCAAATGCCGCTGCAGCTCATGCCGCACTCACTGAAGCCGCAGTTCAAGCGGCAACAACAACTATTGGACGCATGGCATCAAATGCCTATATTGCCGGTGGAGATTTCACGACAGTAAATAGCGTCTTGGACTCTAATGGTCCACAAGATCTCATTGATCGTTTGGGATTTCTCAATCAAATTGGAGCATCTGATTCGGTTGCACTCGCTCGCTACAAATCTGCGCTGGTGATTGCCAAGGCCGCTCAAGCTGCAGCTGTTGCCGCGCGCGCTGTACAAGTTACAGCTACTGCTCAAGTTGCAGCTGCAAAGAAAGTAGCCGATGCGGCGCAAGCTGCGCAACAGAGCGAAGTAAATGCGCTTAAAGCAGAGCAAGCACAATTAATGGCAGAGCTCGCAAAGGCACGAACATTTAGAATTACGCTGCAACAACAATTGGCGATGTCTCAACTCGAACAAGCTAGTGCTGCTACCGCCGCTAAAACTCCAGGTCAAGCAAAAATTTGGCCAGATCGGCATTGGGGTGGGCGCTCCACAATTCTTTCTACCCCCGCTATTCGCGCAGCTGCCGTTGCCTACGCTCGCGCGCAAGTTCTCGCTCGCAAGCCATATGTATGGGGAGCGGCAGGACCTAACAGTTTCGACTGCTCTGGTTTGGCATATGCCGCGTATAAGGCAGCTGGGCTTGGTTATCCCGATTGGCAGCGTGTGACTGCTGCCCTTTACTTTGTTGATACCCAGCGCGTTCCACTCGCTGATTTAGAGCCTGGTGACCTCTTGTTTTATTCATACGATGGCACGGTACAAAATATTCATCACGTCACTATCTACGCTGGCAACGGCATGATGTGGGAAGCAAACTCCACTCGTACCGGCTTGCTCTACTCGAGCATCTATAGCGTTCCTGGTTTGATGCCATCGGGTGGCCGCGTCTAGTTCGATGAAAGCGACTCTGCAGATTCGCCACTCGGTGCGGCCATGGGTTGAAACAGCACAAGCACGAATTGCAATCGGAGTATCAGGCGGTGCTGATTCAATGGCGCTGGCACTTGGAACTATTGCCGAAGCCCGCGAAACAGGGGTTGAAGTTATAGCTGTCATCATTGATCACGATCTACAAGAAGGTTCAGGCGAAGTTGCACAAACCGCTCGCGAACAATTGCTCTCGCACGGCATCTCACGTGTCATCATTAAAAAGGTAAAGGTTGATCTCACCGATGGCATGGAAGCTTCTGCTCGTCGAGCTCGTTACGGCGCATTCGATGAAGTTATTGCAGAGATCGATCCAGATTTTTTCTTTCTGGCGCACACGTTAAACGATCAAGCCGAGAGCGTCCTACTCGGATTGGCTCGTGGTTCTGGCACAAAGTCACTTTCGGGAATGCCACAAGTAAATGAAAAATTTGTGCGGCCACTTCTTGGAATCGATCGCAGGACGACTGAAGCTGCTTGTCTGGAGAATGGCGTGGAACCATGGCGAGATCCGCACAATGAAGATCGAAATTACACCCGTGTCCGTGTGCGTCATGAGATCTTGCCGCTGATGGAAGAGTTGTTGGGGCCTGGGATTATCGATGCGCTTGGGCGAAGCGCGACGATTTTGCGTCAGGATAGCCAAGCGCTCGATGGCTACGCCCATGAATTCCTCTCTGGTCTGCCTGGCTTATCTGGTGCAGCCGAGGGAGCTTTGGACTCGGGTGAAAAGCTCGAGCTATCGGTTGATGATCTGGCGCAGTTGCCTGTGGCGGTCCGAGTTCGGGTTCTGCGCTCGGCAATTGCGCGTGCGGGTGCACCGCTAGGCTCACTCAGTGCTCAGCACTTAGCCCCGGTTGAGGCGCTGGTCACAGATTGGCACGGCCAAGGGGCTATTTCGCTCCCTGGCGGTGTGAAGGTAGAGCGAATTTCGGGCAGACTTTCGTTCTTGCCCCAACCCACATTGGGGGCATAAGTAACCAGAACAGAGACAAGGGAGCATCGTGGATCTAGCAACAAGCAGCGCAGATATCGAGAGCGTGGTCGTTACAAGCGAAGAGATCCAGAAGCGAATTGAAGAGTTGGCCCGTCTGGTCGAGCGCGATTACGCCGATAAGAATTTACTTGTTATCGGAATTCTCAAAGGTGCAGTAATGACGATGGCGGATTTTGTTCGTGCGCTCAATATCCATGTTGATATGGATTGGATGGCAGTTTCTTCATATGGCTCCGGTACGAAATCCAGCGGAGTAGTGCGCATTCTTAAAGATTTAGATCGCGACATTACTAACCGCCACGTTCTCATTGTGGAAGATATCGTAGATACAGGATTGACTCTCTCTTGGCTTAAATCGAATCTAGAGTCTCGCGGTACAGCTAGCGTTGAAATCTTCACGATGTTACGCAAACCAGAAGCTGCAAAAGTTGAAGTCTCGGTTAAATATGTAGGTTTTGATATCCCTAATGAATTTGTTGTTGGTTATGGATTAGATTTTAATGAAAAGTATCGGAATTTAGATTTCATTGGCGTTCTAGCAAAGAGAGTGTATTCCTGATGGCAGATAAGAAATTGAAGATCAAAGACAAGCGTGTGCGCAAGATTTTGCGCGGACCGCTCTTCTGGATCGTATTAGCGCTAGTAGCGGTCGTCATCTTCGGTCGGATTTCTAATACAGGTCAGAGTTGGACGGATGTTCCGACATCGACCATTCTTTCGGATATCTCGCAAAATAAAGTTCAGTCTGCTCTGATCACAGATAAAGATCAGCGCATACAAATTGTTCTTAAATCAGGCAATAGCGAGAACGGCTCAACTCACTTGCAAGCCCAATATGTTGCAAACGAAGAGCCTCAAATAACAGCGCTCCTCACGAGCAATCCGCCATCGAGTAAGTGGGATGTAAAAGTTCCAACAACATCTCTACTCGAGCAGATCTTTCTTAGCTTTGCGCCATTACTTCTCATAGGGTTTCTCCTTATGCTCTTTATGGGCAATGCACAAGGCGGGCGCAAAGTCTTTACTTTTGGCCGCTCGCGCGCAAAGATGCAAAATCCAGATGCGCCAAAAAATACCTTTGACGATGTGGCTGGCGCGGATGAAGCAGTCGCTGAACTTCGGGAAATCAAGGACTTTTTAGCAGATCCAAAAAAGTATCAAGATATCGGCGCAAAGATTCCTAAAGGCGTTCTGCTTTATGGCCCTCCAGGAACAGGTAAGACTCTGCTTGCGCGTGCCGTAGCCGGTGAAGCTAAAGTTCCTTTCTATTCCATTTCCGGCTCTGAATTTGTCGAAATGTTTGTTGGCGTTGGTGCTTCGCGCGTTCGCGATCTCTTCGCGCAAGCAAAAGAACATGCGCCAGCAATTATCTTCCTTGATGAAATTGATGCTGTAGGTCGTCAACGTGGTGCCGGACTTGGTGGCGGCAATGATGAGCGTGAACAGACCCTCAATCAACTTCTTGTTGAGATGGATGGATTTGAAGCGAACACCCAAGTTATTTTGATCGCTGCGACAAACCGACCAGATGTACTCGATCCGGCGCTGCTACGTCCCGGACGTTTTGACCGTCAGATTCCTGTAGATCGCCCAGATCTCAAAGGTCGTACTGCAATTCTGAAGGTGCACGCTAAAAATAAGCCGCTTGCTAAGAGCGTGGATCTAGAAGCATTCGCTAAGCGAACACCAGGATTTACCGGTGCTGATTTAGCGAACGTTCTCAACGAAGCTGCTCTCCTCACAGCTCGTGAGAATGCAAAGGTCATTACCACGCTTGCACTCGATGAAGCAATTGATCGCGTGATGGCTGGTCCACAACGTAAATCTCACCTCATGACAGAGGAAGAGCGCCGCATTACTGCTTATCACGAAGGTGGTCATGCGCTTGTTGCATTCGCATTGCCACACACAGATCCGGTCCACAAAATTACGATCATGCCACGTGGTAGAGCTCTTGGTTACACCATGATTGTTCCGGATGAGGATCGTTATGCGACCACTCGCAGCCAAATGCTTGATCAATTGGCATATTCACTTGGTGGTCGCGCGGCTGAAGAGTTGGTCTTTCATGATCCAACGACCGGCGCTTCAAATGACATCGAGAAGGCAACAAATCTGGCTCGCGCGATGGTCACCCAATATGGAATGACCGAGAAAATTGGTGCCATTAAACTCGGTATTAGCGAGAGCGAACCATTCCTGGGTCGCGACTACGGACATCAACGCGATTATTCTGAGAGCGTTGCTAGCGTGGTCGATTCTGAGATTCGCGCGCTGATTGAAGGCGCGCATCAAGAAGCCTTCGATATTTTGGTCAACAACCGAGAGATCCTTGATCAACTTGTGATCGAATTACTTGAGCGAGAGACGCTTTTGAAGGAGGACATTGATCGCATCTTTGCAGGCGTGGTGAAAGTTGCAGAGCGAGGCGCGTGGACTGGATCAGCCACTCGTCTGCCATCTGCAAAGCCGCCAGTTGCGCTTGCTGCAGCAAAGCCACATTCCATCACCGAACTCCAAGCTGGTGATGAGCCAGTTAAAGCCAAGCGCACCAAGAAAGCTGCAGCACCTCGAAAGAAGAGCGCTGCAAAGCCAGATTCTTCTGCGACTTCACCGGATCGTGAATCAGAAGACGGAAGCCAAGAGGTATAACTCATGAGTGATGTCAGCCCAATTAGCATGGGTCCCCATGATGGTCGGGCTCGCACACCTTTTGATCAAGAGCGGGCAGAGCGAGCGGTAACAGAGCTTCTGCTCGCAATTGGTGAAGACCCAACTCGAGATGGTTTGAAAGATACTCCGGCGCGAGTTGCTCGAGCCTTTCGTGAAAACTTTGAGGGGCTGTGGCAATCGCCAGAAGATATTCTCACCACTACTTTTGATATTGGACATAGCGAGTTGGTGATTGTTCGTGACATTGAGATATTTTCACATTGCGAGCATCACCTCACACCGTTCCATGGCTTGGCGCACATTGGATATATCCCAGGCGAGTCAGGAAGAATTACAGGCATTTCAAAATTAGCGCGACTTGTTGATCTTTACGCCAGACGTCCACAAGTGCAGGAGCGTTTAACAACACAGATCGCAGATGCAATCGTTGAAATTTTGGATCCTGCTGGCGTCATTGTCATTATCGATTGTCAGCACATGTGCATGTCGATGCGCGGGGTAAAAAAGTCGCAAGCGCGAACCACAACTTCTGCGGTGCGCGGACAATTACGTAACCCAGCCACCCGAGCTGAAGCGATGGCTCTTATTACTTCTTCGCAACGTTCATGAAACATCGTGATCGCACCCTAGTAATGGGTATCCTCAACATCACGCCAGATTCATTTGCAGATGGTGGGCTACACCTGGAATTCCACTCCGCGATTGAGCGTGCCAAAGAGATGATTGCAGAAGGCGTTGACATCATAGATATTGGTGGCGAGTCCACTCGGCCGGGTGCAGAACGAGTGAGTGTCGAGGAAGAACGCGATCGAGTTATTCCTGTCATTACCGAACTACAGCCACTAGGAGTAACGCTGAGTATCGACACCACGCGAGCTGAGATTGCTCGAGCGGCAATTGCTGCTGGGGCAACGATTGTCAACGATGTGAGTGGTGGCTTAGCAGATCCGGATATGGCCAAGCTCATTGCAAGCAATCCGAGCGTGCAATACGTAGTTATGCATTGGCGTGGCCACTCGGATGAGATGGAACAGAACGCGATATATGACGATGTTGTAAAAGAAGTAAAAGATGAACTCGAAGATCGTATTACTTCAGTTATACAAGATGGAGTTTCGCCAGAACAGATCATCATCGATCCCGGCTTGGGTTTTGCCAAAACAGCAGAGCACAATTGGGAGTTACTGCGTCATGTAGATCGGCTAGCGTTACTGGGTTATCCAATATTGATCGGGGCATCTCGCAAGCGATTCTTAGGAGCGCTCGTTGCTGGCAAATCCCCGGATGATCGCGAGAGTGCAACGATTGCCCTCACAACTATCGCAGCAGAACAAGGAGTCTGGGGAGTGCGCACTCACAGCGTCAAGCCTCACGTAGATGCAATTCGAGTTGTGATGGAGCTTGAAAAATGAGAGATCGTATTGAATTAATTGGCATTGAAGCCCTTGGTTATCACGGTGTATTTCCAGGAGAAAAACGTGATGGCCAAATATTTAAAGTCGACCTCTTCTTAGAATTACTTTCTTCTAAGGCTGGCAAGAGCGATGATCTCAAAGACGCTGTTGACTATTCCAAAGTAGTGACTATGGTCCATGAGGCGATAGTGGGCGAGCCCTATGACTTGATTGAAAAATTAGCCGAAGTCATTGCAAGCAAAGTTTTGAAAAATTTTGCAGTGCGATCGGTGGAAGTTGTCGTCCACAAACCAGATGCGCCGGTTGAAGTTACCCTCTCTGATATTGCAATCCGGATCAAGCGCAAACGATGAAGGTAGTGATTGCTCTGGGTTCCAATCTCGGAGATAGCAAGACCACTCTCGAGATGGCTACCTCTCAGATCCGTGAATTTATCGATGTTAGAAGCATCTCTAGTTTTTATCAGACTGCGCCAGTAGGTGGACCTGAGCAACCTGACTACCTCAATGCTGTATTGATCGGCGAAAGCGAATTACCACCCGTAGAAATACTCACTCGACTACACGAGATTGAAGCGGCAGCAGGGCGAGTACGAGATGTGCATTGGGGAGCGCGAACTTTGGATCTTGATCTGATTGCGTGTGGCGAACTGGTCTCTAAAACTCCCGAACTCACCCTTCCACACCCAAGAGCCCATGAGCGTGAATTTGTCCTGGGGCCTTGGTATGAGATTGATCCAGAAGGCGAGATTGTTGGCCGCGGAAAAATTGCTGACCTGCTAGCAAAATTGAAGGTGTAAACTTTTCATATTAGCCCGGTACCCGGAAAGGACTGGAGCAGGTGAAAACTTTATCGACATGGCAGAGTGCGCAGAGCACTGATATTGCATTTGTTCCAACGATGGGCGCGCTGCACGATGGCCACTTGGCGCTGATCTCACAAGCCCGTCAATTATCACCTCACGTAGTGGTGAGTATCTTCGTCAATCCACTTCAATTCGATAATCCTGATGATCTTGCGCGTTACCCACGAGATCTTGAAGGAGATATTGCAAAAGCAGAGTCGGCAGGTGCGAGTGAAATTTGGGCGCCGACCTATGACGAGGTTTATCCTGGTGAAATTGAACGCATAAGTAGCGGTGAAGTTGGAAAGACCTTTGAAGGAGCGAGCCGAGCAGGTCACTTTGACGGCATGCTCACCGTAGTAAATCAACTCTTCAAAACGGTACAACCACGTTACGCAATCTTTGGCGAGAAAGATTTTCAACAGCTGTATATCGTTCAAACTTGGGTTCGTAAATCTGGCATTCCTGTAGAAATTGTCCCCGCGCCAATTGTGCGCGAGAGCGATGGCTTGGCAATGTCATCGAGAAATATCCGTTTATCTCCTACTGATCGACAAGCAGCCTTAGTAATTTCCAAAGCGTTGCGATCTGGAAGTAAGGAGCGCGCCCTCGAGATACTTCAGAGCGAACCTGCTTTTACCCTTGATTACTTCGAGATTATTGATCCAGCAACCTTCACTATTGCGCATGAACCAGTCCCGGGATCACGAGCGATAGTTGCTGGCTGGATAAACGGAGTTAGATTGCTAGACAATATGCCGATGGAAGTCAGAGTATGAAGCTATTTGCGGGTAGCCCTGGCTGGACAACGAAGGCCGATGTCATTGTGATCGGTTCTGGCGTTGCCGGACTCACTACAGCGCTTAATGCACGCGCTGCAAATCTCTCAGTTTTGTTAGTTACTAAAGCAAATATTGATGAAGGTTCCACCAAGTGGGCACAAGGTGGCATTGCTGCTGCGCTCGGACCCGGTGATTCCCCTGCGCAACATAAGAGCGATACGTTGATTGCAGGAGCAGGACTCTGTGACGTCGATGCAGTCAATGTGCTCGTGAATGAAGGGCCAGAAGCAGTTCGAAAATTGATTGCTCGTGGTGCTGTATTTGATCGAGCTGAAAGCGGTGAGATTGCACTAACCCGCGAAGGTGGTCATCATCGCAACCGAATTCTTCATGCTGGCGGAGATGCAACTGGTGCGGAGATATCGCGCGCGTTGCTTGCCGCGGTGCACAATGACTCTGGCATTGAAGTGATCGAGCATGCCTTGGTGATTGATGCGCTTACTTCCAACAATGGCAGTGTCTGCGGCGTGACTTTGCATGTGATCGGCGAGGGTTCACGCGATGGCGTTGGTCAAGCCTTGGCTCGCGCAGTTGTCGTAGCAACGGGTGGGTTAGGACACGTTTACTCGCAAACCACAAACCCATCTGTCTCGACTGGCGATGGTGTTGCGTTAGCACTTCGCGCTGGCGCTGAAGTTGCCGATGTTGAGTTCATCCAATTCCATCCAACCGTGCTCTGGCGCGATAGCACTCAAGGTGGTCAACAACCGCTGATTAGCGAAGCGGTCCGTGGTGAGGGCGCAATCTTGCTTAACCACAAAGGTGAACGCTTCATGCTGGGCAAACATCCGCAAGCAGATCTAGCACCACGGGACATTGTTGCTAAAGAGATCTTTAACCAGATGAAAGAGGCGAATGTTCCACACGTTTGGCTTGATGCCACCGAAATCAAAGATTTCAAAGAACGATTTCCCACCATCTATGCCTCTTGCCTTGAAAACGGGATAGACCCACAAAAGCAGTTAATTCCGGTGTCGCCAGCCTCGCATTACGCATCTGGCGGAGTGCTAGTTGATCTCAATGGTTGCAGCAGTGTGCCTGGGCTCTACGTCTGTGGCGAGAGCGCTTGCACAGGGGCGCATGGTGCAAATCGTTTGGCGTCAAACTCTTTGCTGGAAGGTCTAGTTTTCGGTGCGCGAATCGCAGAACATATCGCTGGGCATTTAACAACGCAGCTCGTGCCTCGTTCCACCGAGCACGAGCCGACTCTACTTTTGGATCCCGCCATTCGTATTCCATTGCAACTTGCGATGAGTGAGGGCGCCGGCGTGATGCGCTCTGAAAAAAGTTTGCGTGCGACCCTTGCGACATTGGCGCAACTTGGAACTCACGCGAGTGAAAAACCTGATGTCAATGCATGGGAGGTCTCCAATCTCTTCTTCTTGGCAACAGCGATTGTGCGTTCTGCGCTTGAGCGAAAAGAAACACGTGGCTCACACTGGAGAAGCGATTTTCCAGAGAGCAGCAATGAGTGGAAAGTAAGAATTATTCAAAAGTTACTGAGTGACGGAAATTGGCTCACGCGGGCAGAGGCGGTTAACGAATGATTGAGATTGATCAACACATCAATACTCTGATCGATATGGCCTTGGCCGAGGATCTGCAAGGTGGAAGTGACATCACTTCACAAGCAACAATTTCACCAGAACAAACTGGAATCGCGCAATACCATCTGCGTAAACCAGGAGTTGTGGCAGGCGTTCCTGTAGCAGTTGCTGTCTTGAATAAACTTGGAATCACAGATATTCATGCCCCTGTGACATGCGCGCACGAAAATGCGAGCGGTACGCTGATTTTAGAGGCTCGGGGCAATGTTCAAGCCCTTATGCTCGCAGAGCGCACAACGCTCAACTTCCTCACGCACTTGAGCGGAATAGCTACATTGACTCGCGCCTGGGTCAATGAGGTTGCTGATACCACCTGCCAAGTGCGTGATACCCGCAAAACCACGCCGGGATGGAGAATTCTGGAGAAATACGCGGTGCGGATGGGTGGCGGTACTAATCATCGAATGTCGCTCTCAGATGCGGCGCTGATCAAAGATAACCACATCGTTGCTGCAGGGGGAGTACTAAGAGCTTTCGAATTAGTTCGTGCGGCTTACCCAGATGCTCCGATCGAGATCGAAGTAGACACACTTGATCAACTTCGAGAAGTTTTACCTGCACAACCAGATTTGATTTTGCTCGATAACATGAGCGTTGCGCAGTGCGCAGAGGCTGTAGCAATTGTTTCCGGTGAAGTGAAACTTGAAGCCTCTGGTGGTCTTACTCTCGATACAGCAAAGGCCTATGCGCAAACTGGGGTCGATTATCTCGCAGTTGGTGCACTGACTCACTCGGCACAAGTGCTCGACATTGGTCTTGATTTGAGAATGGAGTAAGGCGTGCTACTTACAATCGATATCGGAAATACAAATACGGTTTTGGGTGTATTTGATGGAGATGCAATTATTAAGACCTGGCGCGTTAAGACCGATCCACGAGATACTGCAGATGAATTGTGGTTGCGCTTTCACTCGCTCTTAGATGGTATTGAAATTACTGGGCTCTCTATCTGCTCAACCGTTCCCGCTTCACTTCGTGAAATTCGACATATGGTCAATCGATATTTTCAGACTACGCCTGTGACGATAGTTGAACCAGGCACCAAGACTGGCGTTCCGCTCTTGGTGGATAATCCAAAAGAGATTGGCGCAGACCGGATAGTGAATACGCTCGCCGCTCACACCCTCTACGGTTCTGATGGTCCTTGCATTGTGGTCGATTTTGGAACGTCTACTAATCTCGATGTGGTTTCGCCTAAAGGAGAATTTCTTGGTGGCGCACTAGCCCCGGGAATTGAAATATCTGTTGAAGCGTTAGCCTCGCGCGCAGCACAATTGCGTAAAGTGGAGTTGGTAAAGCCGCGCTCTGTGATCGGCAAGAACACTGTTGAAGCGCTGCAATCAGGAACAATCTATGGCTTTGCTGGCCAAGTAGATGGCTTGGTCCAGCGCATCACAGATGAGCTAGAAGAGCTTTACCCAGATGCAGGGTCGACCACGGTCATCGCCACTGGTGGTTTAGCGCCGCTGGTCTATGGAATTAGCGAGAGCCTTGATGAGCACGAGCCAGACCTCACCTTGCTTGGCCTCGCCCTGATTTTTGATCGCAATTCTGGCTCAGATAAGTAACAAGATAAGGTTCTCTCATTATGAGTGATGCGAACAACAGCCAAACCAGTGAGCCTGCTGCAACAACGACCGGCGAGGATGACCTACCGGAGCAACTTCGCATCCGCCGTGAAAAGCGAACTTCTATTTTGGCTCGCGGTGCAGAGGCATACCCAGTGGCAGTTGCGCGAACAGCCACCCTCAAAGAGATTCGCACTCGCCACGCAGGGCTAGAAACTGATACTGCCACTGGAATTATTGAATCCCTTTCCGGACGAGTAATTTTTAAGCGCGATACCGGCAAGCTCTGCTTCGCCACGCTGCGCGAGGGTGATGGCACAGAACTCCAAGCGATGTTCTCACTCGACAAAGTAGGTCAAGAAGTTCTTGATCAATGGAAGAGCGAGATTGATTTAGGTGACTTGGTTAGCGTCACCGGCGAAATCATTACAAGTAAGCGAGGCGAGCTTTCGATCCTTGCCTCTCGTTATGAACTAGCCGCTAAGTCGCTACGACCATTGCCAGTAGAACATAAGCCGCTTTCAGAAGAGACTCGTGTTCGCATGCGCTATGTCGATCTCATTGTTCGCCCAGAAGCGCGCCATAATGCGCGGCTTCGCCCGCAAGTGATGAAATCACTCCGCGATTCGTTTGCAGCTCGAAATTTTATTGAAGTTGAAACACCCATGCTGCAAGTGATGCAAGGCGGAGCAGCTGCTAGACCCTTTAAGACCCATAGCAATGCTTATGACATGGAGCTCTTCTTGCGTATTGCACCAGAACTCTTCCTTAAGCGCTGCGTTGTCGGTGGTTTAGAGCGTGTATTTGAAATCAATCGCAATTTCCGCAATGAAGGCGCTGACTCTAGCCACTCACCAGAGTTCGCCATGCTCGAGAGTTATCACGCTTATGGTGACTGGGAGAGCGTTGCCACCCTCACCCGCGAGCTTATTCAAGAATCAGCGATGGCTACTTTTGGCTCCCACGTTGTTACCCACCATGATGGACGACAAGTTGATCTCGGCGGAAAGTGGCGCGAAGCAAATCTTTTCGACCTTATTTCAGAGGGCGTAGGTGAAGTTGTCTCACCGCAAGCGACCCTGCAAGAACTTACTGTGATCGCACAGAAACTCGGAATGAAGATTGATCCGAAGTGGATTGCTGGAAAACTTGCCGAAGAGATCTTTGAATATGTCACTGAAGGACAATTAAATGAACCGATCTTTGTTAAGGGCTACCCAGTAGATACTTCACCACTTGTGCGCGCTCACCGTGAAATCCCTGGACTGGTAGAGAAGTGGGATTTGTATGTTGAAGGATTTGAATTAGCAACTGGTTACTCGGAATTGATCGATCCAGTGATCCAACGAGAACGCTTAGTTGAACAAGCAGCACTAGGCGCTAAAGGCGATGTCGAAGCGATGCCGCTCGATGAGGATTTCTTGCGTGCGATGGAATACGGAGTTCCCCCAATGGGCGGCATGGGTATGGGTGTCGATCGCTTGCTCATGGCTCTGACTGGACTTGGAATTCGTGAAACAATTTTGTTCCCACTCGTAAAGCCAGAAGAGTTTTAAATGAGCGAAGTAATCATTCGTCCGGCACGCACTTCCGATATCAAGGCAATTCGCCAGATTATCGACACCTATGTTCTTGCCAGAAGATTGCTGGCCAAAGAGACAGTAACTCTCTATGAAACTGTGCAGGAATTCACCGTAGCTGAATATGAGGGCGAAGTTGTCGGTTGCGGCGCACTCCACATCCTGTGGGAAGATTTAGCCGAAATCCGTACGGTCGCGGTCCTAGAAAAGATGCGCGGCAAGGGCGTGGGCAACAAGATTATCGATGCCGTTGTCGACCGAGCTAAAGCTCTGGGAGTAGAACGTATCTTCTGTCTAACATTTGAGACGGAGTTCTTCGGCCGCAATGGTTTTGAGGTAATCGAGGGAACTCCTGTCAGCCACGATGTCTATGAGCAACTTCTGCGCTCTTATGACGAGGGTGTGGCCGAATTCCTCGACCTCGAGCGGGTCAAGCCCAATACTCTCGGAAATACCCGCATGCTCCGCGTGCTCTAGTTTCCTTCTGTTTACTCGAGTTCCCCAGAGCTATTTTGGCCCCATTTGGGCATAAATCGAAGCGCTTGAGCGTTACAGGTAGGCTAAGTGCCGTACCAATGCATCTGCCAGAGCAACGCTCCGGCAATTCGGTGCAAGAGGTTCTACAAGAAAATGAGGTGGCCCAATGTTTGAGCGCTTTACAGATCGAGCTCGTCGAGTCGTGGTTTTGGCTCAAGAAGAAGCTCGCATGCTCAATCACAACTACATCGGCACAGAACATATCCTTTTGGGACTTATCCATGAGGGCGAAGGTGTTGCCGCTAAGGCGCTTGAAGCACTCAATATCTCCCTCGAGGCTGTGCGTGCTCAAGTTGAAGAGATCATCGGTCAGGGACAGCAAGCACCATCTGGCCACATTCCATTTACTCCGCGTGCAAAGAAAGTTCTCGAACTCTCACTGCGCGAAGCGCTACAACTCGGCCACAACTACATCGGCACAGAACATATTTTGCTCGGACTTATTCGCGAGGGTGAAGGAGTGGCAGCTCAAGTTCTTGTAAAACTTGGCGCCGACCTCAACCGCGTTCGTCAACAAGTCATTCAACTTCTATCAGGTTATCAAGGCAAAGAAGCAGTTGCTTCTGGTGGCGGACCGGCTGAAGGCACTCAGACCACATCACTCGTTCTCGACCAATTTGGCCGCAACCTCACACAAGCAGCGCGTGAAGGCAAACTCGATCCAGTTATTGGACGCGAGAAAGAGATCGAACGCGTGATGCAGGTTCTCTCACGCCGCACCAAGAACAACCCAGTATTGATTGGCGAACCAGGCGTTGGTAAAACCGCAATCGTCGAAGGGCTAGCACAAGCAATTGTGAAGGGTGATATCCCTGAGACCCTTCGCGACAAGCAGCTCTACTCACTTGATCTCGGCGCGTTGGTAGCTGGCTCTCGTTACCGCGGTGATTTTGAAGAACGTCTGAAGAAGGTACTCAAAGAGATTCGTACCCGAGGCGACATCGTTCTCTTCATCGATGAGATTCATACGCTTGTTGGTGCCGGTGCAGCCGAAGGCGCAATCGATGCAGCTAATATCCTTAAGCCAATGCTGGCTCGTGGCGAACTCCAGACAATTGGAGCAACCACGCTTGATGAATATCGTAAGCACCTTGAAAAAGATGCTGCGCTTGAGCGTCGCTTCCAACCTATTCAGGTAGCTGAGCCAACTCTGCCTCAGACAATTGAGATCCTCAAAGGTCTTCGCGATCGTTATGAAACCCACCATAAGGTCTCGATCTCTGATGCTGCGCTAGTCAGCGCTGCTACCTTGGCAGATCGCTATATCTCCGACCGCTTCTTGCCAGATAAGGCGATCGATCTGATCGATGAAGCTGGATCAAGGCTGCGTATCCGTCGCATGACTGCGCCACCAGAGTTGCGTGAATTTGATGAAAAGATTGCGAACGCTCGCAAAGAGAAAGAATCTGCGATTGATTCTCAAGATTTCGAGCGCGCCGCATCACTTCGCGACAAAGAGAAGGCACTCATTGCTGAAAAGCATGAGCGCGAGAAGACCTGGAAAGCTGGCGACCTCGATGTCGTCGCAGAAGTTGATGAAGAACTCATTGCCGAGATTCTTTCGCACTCCACTGGCATTCCTGTCTTTAAGCTCACCGAGGAAGAGACAGCGCGTCTGCTTCGCATGGAAGATGAGTTGCATCGCCGCGTAATCGGCCAAGATCAAGCGATCAAGGCGCTCTCGCAAGCAATTCGTCGTACCCGCGCTGGCCTTAAGGATCCAAAGCGCCCTGGCGGCTCTTTCATCTTTGCTGGCCCATCAGGCGTTGGAAAGACAGAACTTTCGCGAACACTCGCACAATTCTTGTTCGGAGATTCTGATTCGTTGATCCAGCTCGATATGTCGGAGTACTCCGAGAAGCACACCGCTTCTCGCCTCTTCGGCGCACCTCCTGGATATGTTGGTTATGACGAAGGCGGACAACTCACTGAGAAAGTACGCCGCAAGCCATTCTCAGTAGTTCTCTTTGATGAGATCGAAAAGGCACACCCAGATATCTTCAACTCACTTCTACAAGTTCTTGAAGATGGTCGCCTGACAGATTCGCAAGGCCGCGTTGTTGATTTCAAGAACACCGTCATCATCATGACAACCAACCTCGGTACTCGTGACATCTCTAAGTCACTCGGTCTTGGTTTCCATAACTCTGATGATGCTTTGGGTAACTACGATCGCATGAAGGGCAAGGTAAGTGATGAACTGAAGAATCACTTCCGTCCTGAGTTCTTGAACCGTATCGATGACATCATCGTTTTCCACCAGCTCTCAGAGGTCGAGATTATTCAGATCGTAGATCTGATGATCGCTAACCTGGATGAGCGTCTGCGTGCCAAAGATATGGGTATCGAACTCACATCTGCAGCGAAGAGCTTGCTCGCTAAGAAGGGTTATGACCCACTACTTGGTGCGCGCCCACTACGTCGTTGCATTCAACGTGAGATCGAAGATGTTCTCTCCGAGAAGATTCTCTTCGGTGAGGTAAAGCCAGGTGAGATCACTCTTGTCGATACCCAGACCGAAGGCGATAAGGAGAGTTTCACTTTCAAAGGTGTAGTGAAGTCAACCATGCCTGATTCGCCAGAAGATTTGGAAGAAGCCCCAACTTCTAACTAATCAGCTAATTTCACGCTCTTGCCGGTGGTCTCAATGAGGCCATCGGCAAGTAGTGTTTTTAGGGCTAATTCAATTTGTGCGCGGTCATCCCATAACTCATAAATTTTAGTGAGACTTAATATCTTTTTCTCGCGCAGCGCTTGCACGACTACACCACGACATTGGCGATCGGTGCCAGCCCAATTTTGGCTCTTCTTACTCTTTTCAGATCGAGGATAGCCAGCCGCTCGCCATGCGCATTGCGATACCAACGGACAACTCTCGCAGAGTGGATTGCGCGCAGTACAGATCAACGCGCCAAATTCCATGGTTGCCGCAGCCCACAGCGCTCCTAGCTCAGCCCTCGCTGGAATAAGTTGATAACGAAGCGCTCGTTCAATCTGACTTGGTGCGCTTGTTGGCGATTCCACACCATCGATCACGCGCGCGAATAACCTTCGAATATTTATATCCAAAACAAGAGTTGGTTGGCCGTAAGCGAAGGCGCAGATGGCTGCCGCCGTGTATTCGCCAACACCGGGCAGGGTGCGCAGTTGATCGATGTTTCGCGGAACCTGATTACCAAATTGTGAGGCAATAATTCCAGCGCTTTCATAGAGTCTAAGCGCGCGCCTGGGATATCCCAACCTTCCCCAGGCGGTGATTGCATCGGATTTCTTAGCAGCAGCAAGATCTGCGGGAGTTTGCCATCGTTGCATCCACTCATTCCAGATCGGCAGAACTCGATTGACTGGAGTTTGTTGCAACATAAATTCGCTAACCATCACACCCCAAGGTGTGGTCGATCGCCAAGGTAGTTCGCGTTTATTTTCTGCAAACCAATCGAGCACAATCTCTTGCACGTTAGGAGATTTTCACCCGTGCGATTGCCTGCTCGAGCCGGCCGACTTCAAGAATTTCGATTCCGGGAATTTTGAGGTCTGAACCTGCTGGCACCATGGCTCGCTTAAAGCCAAGTCGGGCAGCCTCATTGATCCGTTGCTGCGCCCCAGTTACTTTGCGAATTTCACCAGCCAGACCAACCTCGCCGATCGCTACAAGATCCGCTGGAAGCGCAAGGCCTTTGGCTGCAGAAGCTACGGCCAGCGCAACTGCAAGATCTGCCGATGGTTCATTCATCTTCATGCCGCCAACAGTTGCGACATAGACATCACGACCAGAGAGACGAATATGTGCGCGTAACTCTAAGACTGCAAGTGTCATGGAAGTACGCGGATTGTCTAAACCAGAAGTGACTCGACGTGAGTTGCCAAAATCTCTACCTTCGGCAACTGGCGCGCCTACAAGTGCTTGAATTTCTGCAAGTAGAGGACGTCGACCTTCTAGGGCAACTGTGACGCACGTACCTGGAACGGGTTCTGTATGTCGAGTTGTGAAGAGTCCGGTGGGGTCGGGCAAGCCGATGATTCCTGCCTCGGACATATCAAAGCAACCGACTTCATCGGAAGCGCCAAAACGGTTTTTAATTGCGCGGATAAGACGAAGACGTGAATGTCGTTCGCCTTCAAAATTTAACACCACATCCACCAAGTGTTCGAGCAAACGAGGTCCTGCGATCGAACCATCTTTTGTAACGTGACCTACAAGGATGACGGTGATGTTACGTTCCTTTGCAACGCGTATGAGTGCACCAGCGATTTCACGAACTTGAGTAACTCCGCCAGGTGCACCATCGACCGCAGCACTCGCAATAGTTTGAATCGAATCCACAATGAGAATATCTGGTTGGACCGCATCGATCTGACCGATTACTGCGCTCAATTCATTCTCTGCAGCTAGCCAGAGTCCAGGATGAATTGCTTGCAACCGCTCGGCGCGAAGGCGGACTTGTGATGCCGATTCTTCACCGCTGATATATAGCGCTCTCAAATTCTGTTTTGCAGATTCAGCCGCGACAGATAGTAGGAGAGTGGATTTTCCGACTCCTGGTTCACCAGCGAGCAGAATTGCGGCTCCTGGAACTAGCCCACCGCCAAGAACACGATCGAGTTCACCAACTCCGCTTGTGCGTGCTTGTGCGCTCTCTAGGCTTACTTCACCGATTGGGGTAGCTGCTGTAGTTACAGGACCAGCCACAAGTGAAAGTTTCTTAGGGGCTGCAATTTCTTCAACACTTCCCCATGCCTGGCATTCACCGCACCGACCTACCCACTTGGTGGTAGTCCAGCCGCATTCGGCGCATCTAAATGGATCTTTAGCAGGTGCCCTAGCCATGACTGACGCTCACTTACTTTTGATGTGCAGCCGTTGCTGGATGAATGACGAAAAGTGGAAGTGAATTCTTCTTCTGCTCTTTTGCAAGAAGCGCGATCGCTTCCATTCGGGCATCACAGAATTTCACGAGTTCTTCGTAAGCAAGTTCACCCATAAGAGCAATGAGTTCATGACGATTAGATTTGTATACGGGTTCGCGACCCACATGCGCATCGGTATTTGCCGTGCAGTACCAAGCAAACTCTGCTCCACCATCACCCCACGCCAACCGCTCGTACTCACCAATGACGGTGACGGAAATTTCGCGATCACCAAACTCTCGAGTTTCAAAACTTCGGCGAATCGGGAGTTGCCAGCAGACATCAGGCTTCGTTTCGACAAAGTGAATGTTTTCCTTCTGTGCCAAGTGATGCAGCACGCAACCAAAACTGCCGGTGAAGCCCTCGGCGGTATAACCCTTGCGATTAAGGAAGATACAAGAGTCATCTACCTTGCGAGTCTTGCGGTCGTTATCAAGACCAACTTCCGAGATTCGTAAATCGCCGTTCTTCTTCTTTGGTTGGGCTTGTTCAAAAAATTGCCACATATCTGGAGTCAGTCGCTTTGCAACCTCCAAGGTGCGGCGTTCATCTTCGGCATCCGAATAGTAAGCGCCATCCGAACAGCAACCGGCATCTGGCTTATCGGCATCGATACCGCAGCAACCTGCGCCATAGATGCAGCTCCAGTAGGAGGTGAGCCAAGTAAGGTCACAACGAAAGATCTCTTCGGGTTTTGCGGGATCAGCGAATTCAACGTAATCGCGGGCAAATCCATCTTTAACTTCAGGCATAGTGGCTAGAGCCTAAGGCTTTGGCGGCCATTTGGCACAATCATCAGAGATGAATAATTGGCTACTCTTTGACTGTGGACACTGCGAATTCTTCTGAACTGACCATTAAAGATGCAACCGTTGGCTTTATCGGCGTTGGAAATATGGGAGAAGCCCTTCTCGTCGGCTTACTCAAGGCAGGCGCTCGTCCAAGCAACATCTCGTTCGCAGTCCGGCGTCCAGAGCGCAGCGCTGCAATTGCTGAACGTTACGGAATTACCGCTGCAACCTTGGAGGAGATGGCACAGAAGTGCGATGTGCTCCTCATTATTGTGAAGCCACAAGACCTCACTACAGTGACAGATGTAATCGGGCCAGTTCTTCGGCCCCAGACACTTGTGATCTCTTTCTTGGCTGGTAAGAAAACCGCCACAATCTCTGATCTGCTTGGTGGCAGTCAACCAGTGATCCGCGTGATGCCTAATACTCCAACCATGCTAGGCGTGGGTATGTCAGGAATCTCTGGTGGCACATATGCCACAGCAAACCAGATAAGCTATGCCAAAGAGTTTCTTGATGCTTGTGGCAAGGTTGTGGAAGTGCCCGAAGATTTGCAAGATGCGCTCGCTGCAACAAGTGGTTCCGGTCCTGCCTACTTCTTTGCATTTATCGAGGCGATGATTGCTGGAGCAGTCGAGTTAGGTTTGAGTAAAGAGATCGCAACAACTTTGAGCATCCAAACAATCCTTGGCGCTGCTCGTATGCTCGATGAGAGTGGCAAAGATGCAGCTACTCTGCGCGAAAATGTCACCAGCCCAAAGGGTATGACCTACGAGGGACTCAAGGTATTTTCTGAAGGTAATCTTGGTGACCTTGTTGCTCGTGCTATGGAAGCAGCGCGCAATCGCTCCAAGGAATTGGCGTGAATCGAAAACCACTCTTTGCACGCGTAGTTCTAGCAACTTTCATCCTCAGCGCGATCGGTGGCTCGGCACAAGCTGCGACATCGGCCAAGAGCCCGGTAGTAAAACCAATCCCTGTCATTGCGCTAACTCCACAACTCGATACTCACCTGAGCCCGAACGACGACATCAGTGCGGCACTCATAAGCCCACAAAACGCCTTTCTTATAGGGACTTTAGAGAGCTCAACGGCCACCATAGTGACTTCTCCTTCACTAGGGGGAGAGAGTGATGGCTTTATCAGCGCGCTCGACTGGAATTCACTGCCAGTTTGGAGTCAACGGTTGGGTGGAGCGGGCGATGATATTGCTACCGCAGCAACTTTCGACACCCTTGGAAATATCTGGATTGTTGGTGCTAGCAATATTCCGACGCCAACTCCAACACCCGCGCCAACCCCCTCGAACCTTTTTAATCCAGGTCATATATCTGTAACTCCCGCACCTGCGATCACCACAGGACTGCGACGACTTTTGCTGTGGGAAATTTCTTCTAACAGCGGATCAATTAAAGCGACGTTTGGATATGACTTCACAAATGCGATCGATCCACAAGCTATATCTTACAAACTGGGCAAGCTTACAGTTCAAGGACTTTCAAACGATCCTGCAGGTTCACACTTTCAAATTCTGCTGACGACTAGCGGTGCCTTTTCTCACCCAACCTTTCAAAATGTGAGAGCAACTCTTGCTTCGCCGGTCACCTTCATAAAATCACAGAGCTACCTCTGGCAAAGTTATGTCACCAACAGACCTATCTCGGGTATCAGTGGATTTAAACCCAAAGTTGCTACGACTGTACTGATCAGAAGTTCACTTAAGAGTGGAAAAATTGTTGATCTCTATACGCTTCCAGGTTCGACTACTAGTGTGCAATATCAGAACGGCCAAGGAATCCTGCTCGTGATGCAAGTTGGCAGTGATTTTGAAGTGAGCGAGATCAAAACACCCTAGCGATCAATGAGCTTTGAAAAGCTTAAGGGTATTTCCGGCAGCGACGACCGCGTACTCAGTCTTATTAAGGTAGATCCATTGCGCGCTGTTGCTATTTGCGAAATTCAGACCTGATACTAAAACTGTGCTGCCAGTCGTAGTGTTAAATGCACAAAGCCGATTTTGGCAATTGAAAAGGATGTTCTTGCCATCACTCGCCATCGGCGCTTGCGGAGAACCGTAGTTTGTTGTGGCGTGCTCCATCACAGGTCCCGCATGGGTGAGGTCTTCATAGCGTAAAACACTGGGATTAGGCAGGCTCGCAGAGTCAGCTGCTAGCCAAGAAGCTTTTACTCCCGAGCTAGATTGATTAAGTGCGACTGCGTAGCCAGCCACTGCTATGTCTGTTCCAGCAGAGTCCAAGCTCTGATATTTCCAATCTTCCGGATAAGCCGATGCCCTCGTTGCTAATCGCACTTCACCGTCAATCGCATTTTTCAGACGATCTACCTGTAGCACGCTGTCGTAGAGTAGATAAATCTGGTGGCCCACATTGAGCGTAGAGATATGAAAACCAACGTCGCCAGTAGTTCGACCATCGGTATTGCGATCGCCATCGACTAACTCATAGTTCCATGGGTTTGCGCTGTTCAAGGTATTAGGAAGCGCAGCAGCTCCTAAAATAATGCCTTGGCTTTGATCACGATAGAAAACCTGAAGTCCATCAGGCGTATCCACGCACGCGTTTGGACCACTTACATCACTGGCTGTGCGGATTCGATTAGGATCGGTGTAGGCATTGATGGTTGGACCATTTCCATCAACCGTGCTGTAGATCCATTTCTTACCGTCAAATCCTGCATACCTCAACCACTTGTTTGTTAGGTCGCCATAAAAAATATCTAGCCGCTGTTTTGCCCCAGGTGCAGATGTGCAGACCGATAAACCGCCAGAGAGATTGTCTTTGGTATGGCCGCCTACCGCAGAGTCCCCATCGATGACGCTAATTTTCCAGCTTTTCCCGTTCCAGATTGCTAGCTTGAGAACACCTTTTTTTGAGTCCGAATAAATAATCGCTGGCTCACCACGGTAAGTAGTTGTTGCTAGCGTGTGAGCGTCTGAAGCAGGATCGATCGTTGTGCTTTGCCAACTCGCTTGAGGTGTAATTACGTTTGTCGATACTGGCGAAGAATTACCTAAATCATTTGATGCGGTGATTGTGAATGAATATTTATTGCCATTTACAAGATGGGCAATTGTCACTGGTGACGAGGTGCTTGAGACAATTTGGCCAGTCTGGTCTACTTTGACGGTATAGCTTGAAACAATTGATGTACGGGCATTATCTGGTGGACTAAAGGTGACAATCGCCGATTTATCGCCAACCAAAGCGGCGACATTTCGAGGCGAATCTGGAATTCCCGCTGGTTTTCCAGCAGGAGGCTTGCTGCGCATATCTTGGAGCATCGCGACAGCTAGAGTTCCTGGATATGTAAAGACTGCTCCAGGTGGCCAGCTCGGTGTCATCAAAGCATTTGGCCCAGAATTCTTAAATGTGTCTTCATCCAAGTGGCTCACCGAAGAACCATCTTCATAAGGGTTAGGTGTGTAAAGCAGTGGCTTGACGCCGTTATTGGCGGCAATGCCTTTTGGACCACTCCAGACCAAAGTATTTTCTAAGGCACTACCAAGCTGGAGTGAGGGCGAAGGTAGATCCATCAGACGCGACCCATCAGGCGTTTGGGCGAAAGCATCATACGGAGTGGGTTGGTCAATTGTGCCGTATCCCAAAATTGGATCAAAGGAGTCGTTTGATAAAAATCCAAATCCATGTGTCATCTCATGAATGATGATTGACTCAAGATCAAATTCATTTATTGGGCAGTTTCCATCTGTACCAAGATAAAAACTGCTGGCCATAGTTGAGTTAATATTTATTTGAATTTGTGGATTATTAGGATCCAAATCTTTTCCTGCTAGAGCATTTGCCATTGCTGAGGGGTACCAAATATTTTGATCTGGTGCGCCGGTAAAACCTTGAAAGAAATTTACGGGGCTTGCGGATGCAAGGATGCCGCCAGTACCTTCGGCGACGAATCGTGCATTTACTTTTACTGGCACTGTTGATTGCCAATAATGAGTCCAGATGTTGATCGCTGCCTGCACAGCGTTTTCTTCTGCAGACGGAACATCGGTATAGCTCACATTGATGACACTGAGGGTTGTGTCATTTTTAAATGTCGCAGGTGGGGCAGAGTTCTCTCGTAGAGAAGCCGCAGAAGCATGACCGGCATATGTATTGACCCAACCAGCACGCTCTTCCCGAAAACCTAACGCGTGAACTGGTGAGATAGCCACGAGCTGCGCGGCAGCCAAACCCAGGCAAATAAGCGTTCGTTTGAGCGCAGAAAAGCCTGACATAGGGTGAAATCTTAGTCATCTGAGAGGATATGCACCATGCGTTCGGTTCTGGTCTACTCTCGATCGGGCTGTCACCTCTGCGAAGATGCTGTACGAACCCTCAATGAACTTGCCACACAGGTTGATTTCGAACTTGCTGAAAAGTTAATCGACGGCAACCCAGAGTTAGAGTACAAATACGGAGAGCAAGTCCCGGTCATTCTTATTGATGGAAAAGTTCATGACTTTTTCCGTGTTGATCCAAAAAGATTCTTACGAGCGATCTCCGAATAGAACTTCATCAGCGTCAATGATGCGATATGCGTAACCCTGTTCGGCCAAGAACCTCTGGCGGTTAGCCGCAAAATCTTGATCAACGGTATCGCGGGCGACAAGTGAGTAGAAGCGAGCTCCACGCCCATCGGCTTTAGGTCGCAGAACTCGGCCAAGGCGTTGCGCTTCTTCTTGACGCGAGCCAAATGTGCCTGAGACCTGAATAGCGATAGTTGCATCCGGAAGATCGATCGAAAAGTTTGCAACCTTTGAAACAACTAAACACTTAATCTCACCAGTGCGATAAAGATTAAAAAGTCGCTCTCGTTCTTTGACTGGGGTGTCACCTTTAATTACCGGCGCACCCAAATCTTCGCCGAGGGCGTCGAGTTGGTCGAGGTACTGACCAATGACCAATACTTGTTCGTCGGCATGTTTTTGGGCGAGAGCAACAGCGACTTTGTGTTTTGTTGCCGTGGTGGAACAGAAGCGATAGCGATCTTCGAGTTGCGCCGTTGCGTAATTAAGTCGCTCGGCTTCGGTGAGAGTTACGCGAACTTCCACACAATCTGCAGGCGCGATATAACCCTGTGATTCAATCTCTTTCCACGGTACATCAAAACGCTTCGGACCTATAAGTGAAAAGACTTCACCCTCCATGCCATCCTCGCGGACCAATGTGGCCGTGAGTCCTAACCGACGGCGAGATTGAATATCTGCGGTGAAGCGGAAGATAGGGGCGGGAAGCAGATGAACTTCATCATAAATAATCAGACCCCAGTCGATCGCATCAAAGAGATCTAAATGTGCGTAGACCCCTTTGCGACGCATGGTCATCACTTGATAAGTCGCAATTGTGACGGGGCGAATCTCCTTTTTTGCGCCTGAATACTCACCAATTTCATCTTCGTGCAGGGTGGTCCTGCGCAAAAGTTCATCACGCCACTGTCGTGCCGCGACTGTATTAGTGACCAGGATGAGGGTGGTCGCCTTCGCATGTGCCATGGCAGCGGCACCAACGATCGTTTTTCCCGCACCACAAGGCAGTACAACTACACCAGAGCCACCATGCCAAAAACCTTCGGCTGCCATTGATTGGTATTTCCGGATCGACCAACCATCCTCTCGGAGAGCGATCTCATGGTGTTCGCCATCGACATATCCAGCAAAATCCTCTGCCGGCCATCCCAATTTAAGTAGAGCTTGTTTGAGAAAACCGCGTTGACCAGGATGCACGATGATGGTCTCATCGTCGAGTTGGAGTCCAAGCATTGGTGCAATCTTTTTACCGCGAGTCACTTCTTTGAGAACTGCGGGATCATGCGAGACCAGAACTAAACCATGAACGGGGTGCGCTTCAAGGCGCAATCTGCCGTAACGCGACATAGTTTCAGCGATATCGATGAGCAGTGCGTGTGGAACTGCAAATCGTGAATACTTGAGAAGTGTGTCGATGACATGTTCGGCATCGTGGCCTGCTGCACGAGCATTCCACAACCCAAGTGGAGTCAATCGATAGGTGTGAATGTGTTCGGGTGACTTTTCAAGTTCTGCAAACGCTGCAATAGCTTTGCGACACTCATCCGAGAGAATATGGTCTACATCAAGTAAAAGTGTCTTATCTGATTGAACAATCAGTGGGCCATCATTCACGCAAGAAGCTCCTTTATAAAGCCGGTGAGAAGTGAGATTTGACCTGGAATCGAGCTAGCAAAGATGTGTTCGTGTCTGGCATGAGCACCATTGCCTACTGCACCTAGGCCATCAAGTGTTGGAGCGCCGGCTGCCGCTGCAAAGTTTCCGTCACTCGCCCCACCAACTGAAGCGCTACCGATTGGTGGCAAGCCCATATCTTTCGCTACTTTTTCGATAGTTTCATAGAGCGCGGCTGTCGCAGCAAGCTCAAGCGGTGGACGATTGATTCCACCCAATATTTCGATGCGGGCTTCCGGATGCGTCGGTGTGAGCGCACGAATTGCCGCATCGACTCGCTCGAGCTCGGCATATAAAAATGAACGCGCATCAATATCGAGTTCTGCTAGCGCGGGAACAGTGTTTGTTGTAGTACCAGAGCGGAGCAAAGTGGGAACTACGGTAGTGCCATGCTCTTTATTTTCTAGCGACAAGACTTGTTCAACAATGCGGGCGATCTCTACCGTGGCATTGATTCCTTTTTCAGGTTCTAGTCCAGCATGCGCTGCTCTGCCATGAATCATGATGTGATACATGGATGTTCCTTTGCGACCAACTTTTACTTTGCCATCGAGGGAGGCTTCAGTAACAAGAACTGCGCGCGCACCAGAAGAGACGCGTTCGATGAGAGCACGCGATGCTTTGCTGCCAACTTCTTCATCGCTGGTAGCAATCAGTGCTACGCGTTCATGCGCATTTGGAATCTCTTTGAGGCTGTAGAGCGCTTGGAGAAAACCAGCTTTCATATCAAATATGCCAGGACCACTAATCTGATCGCCATTTACTTCCCACAACGGTAAGAACGAATCTATTGGCCATACGGTATCTAAATGGGTTAACAACACGATCTCTGGATTTTTTGAACCCCACCAAAAAACTGGGCGACCTTCTTCAATAATCACTTCGGCAGGATGCGGCAGATTGTCAGCAGCAATTGCAACTGCCAAATGAGCAACCTCGGTGCAGGCAGCTAAATCTTCGCTGGGTGATTGGCAGCGGACGAGTTTCTCAAGATCTGAAAGAAAGGTTGCTGTTGTCATAGGTAATAGTCTGCCTTATTTTCGCTACTCAGCGAGGCTGACGCCGGTGATGCGCGGGATTCTAAAGTACATAATTTCACCGGTGCTGTGGTCTAGGGCGACTAGGGTCCCGAGGGAGATTGATCGCGGCTCAATTAAGCGCTGTGAAACGCCACCATTGGTATCGGCATATCCGATAGTGAGAGTGGAACGTTGCGCGATATGTTCGTGGAGTAGATCAACGGTCTCATTGGCGGTGGTGCGTGGGACTTCTCGCGGTTTATGCGATGTGGTCTTTTCACCTACACGCAGCGTCCGCACTGCGGCTTGAATGATTACTTCGCCAGGCACGCTAGGTTCGGCAAGGACTCTTGGCGGCTTAGGTCTGGACTTGGAGCGGCGCACCTTAGGAGCAGAAATTAATACTCCAGTCGCGTTCTCTGCTGCTGGCAGGTAACCCGCTTCTCGCAACGCGCTCATTAATTCAGCAATATCGCTATCGGCAATCAAAACTTGAGGTGCAAGTTTTCGTAGCCCAAATCCGTCAAGCGCTCGATCGTGAATTATCTGAGTGATCAAACCTTCATCTTCGCAACGGATATACGCATGAGCTACTCCAACTCGAAGGCGTCCATGTCGTTTAGCAACATCTGCGATGAGATATTCCAACGGTTGCGGCAGGGGAGTTTTTGAAGTCTTGCGTAAAAATTCGGTGATTGCATCTCCGGTCTGGCCATGATCCAAGCCACGACGAATCGAAGATTCACTAAACCGATAGACCGTTGCGCCACCACGACTCTCGATATCTGCAATCGTGCCCATCGTGTTTGCGATTTCAAGCGTGAGCGGTCCCGGTGCAATGGCGCTGTTGTCAGCTTGAATCAAAATGTGATCAACAGGCTTTGGTAGAGATTCATTAACTCCTAGATCCTCACCGCTGAGAAAATTGATTCCAAAGGTAGAGATTGCCCCTTGTCCGGTGAGGCCAAGCCATTCCGCTTCGCGCAAAATCCATGCAACGTATTCGCTTTGTGCGCGTGCTGGCGAGAGCCAAGAGATTGTATGGTTCATAGAGCCAAGTTCTGGATCTAACTCACGATTGGCTGCGAGCAAAGCCAAAGTGGTTTTTTTGAGGTTACTTGATCCAGGTCGATCAAGTTCTGGTCCCAGCGCGGCTACGTTCTTAATGTCGGCACGACCCACTAATCCACTCATGCGCGATGATTCCAACCAGAGGCAGACCAAGCTATGCCACTGCTCTTCAATGCTACGAGAAAGCCAAATATCAAAAGCGCTTGTCGGGAGAATTGAGTCATCGGTGTCAATCACAATGAGTCCAGCAATGTAGGCAATCTCGGCGACAAATGCCGTGCATTCTTGATCGATCCCCAAATGTTCTGAAGTACGTTTGAGATCGCGAACACCTAGTCCACCAGAACGCAGCGCAGTGGGTGGTTCATCGGACCAGTTGTGCGCTAATTCTTCAACCCAACGAATGAGCGTTGAAATATTTGCGATCGCCGCTAAATCAACATCTTGCTGTTTTCGATTTTGCCCCGTGAGTGTCGGTTGTGTTGGTGTGATCTCTTTGAAGAGTTTTCCGCCACGCAGATGGAGCGCCACTTCTCGGGGCAATAAAAGTGTGTGTGAATCAAATGGCAGTAAATATTTATGTTCAAGTAACCACTTTATAGGCGCAGGAGCTTTTTTGATATCAGCAACTTGTCCGCGCGGTGGTCCCCAGATCATTCGTTCAAGAACTGTTCGAGCACCTTCAGGTGCAGAATCAAGAAGCGAGAAATCAATCAGATGTGGCGCTTTTGGCCCAAGCCCAGCAGGATTTTCTCCGATCAACGTTCGAGCATTGGTGGGAACTCGAAACCGGTCACCATCTCTGTAAATCAAGGCACGAAGTTCTAACTCATCGATTGTTTTTTGTACTTCTTTACGAGGCAATCCAACGAGTGCGAGTAATTCCGTGAGCGATATCGGTTCTTCTAGTACGCAGAACGCAGTGAGTAGTTCAAACTGCCACTTATTGAGCGCCTCGCAGGCCCGGACCACGCTTGGCATGGAGTTAGCACGGGCAGCAAGAGCAGTAATGTCTGAGGGCACAGGAGAAATGAGATCTGCTCGCGCACTAAAGAGCGCAAAGATCTCATCATCGCTTTTGCTGCGAAGCGCATCGCTGAGGCTGTTGGACATAACTGGCCTACATTACCGCCATGTAAGCAGACGCCCCAACCTGATGAGCGCCGGGAATTCCCGCTACCGCTGTGGTTTTTTAATCCATGAGCGTGGATTGAGATGGATCGCGATCTTTAGTCCCTTACTAAGAATAGGAGCAAAAAACTTCTTGAGCGCACGGGCTCGCCTAAAGTCATAGATCGGCCACTGCTTTTCTAGCGCGTGAATCTGCAGCAAGGTATCTGGATTGATTACGCGTGGATTGCCTACAGCAGTCAATAGCGGAATATCGTGGTGGCTATCTGAGTATGCAAATGAATTCGCAAGATCGATCTCGTGTTCGGCTGCAAGAGCGTTGACGGCTTCAGCTTTGTTAGGACCATGCAAGAGCTGGCCAATCAGCTTGCCCGTGTAAACGCCATCTTTCGTCTCAGCGACAGTGCCAAGCGCTCCAGTAAATCCCAAACGATGAGCAATCAGGTCAGCGAGATCTTTGGGAGTAGCTGTCACTAGCCAGACTTCTTCACCGGCGGCCAAATGTTCATTTGCAATCTCGATCGTGCCAGCCCAGAGCGCGGGTGATACATATTCGTCGTAGACCTCGATGCCCATTTTGGCGATTTCATCGACTTTATGGCCTCGGAAAAATTCACAGGCAGCATTTTGGACTTTGGCAATCTCCTCTTTGTTCTCCACACCAGAGAGGCGATAGCGCAGATTTGCGACCACAAAGTTGGAGATATCTTTCTTCGTGAAAAATCCACGCTGATACATGCCTCGACTCAGAAAGAAGAGGGATGAGCCGCGCATGAGGGTGTTATCGACATCGAAAAAGGCTGCCTTCACCTTGTGGCTCTCGGCCTCGTAAGACTGGCTATTAGCCACATGTGGCTGGCTACCAGGATTATGAGCAGAGCTGTTGGCAGGGGAATTTTCTCCCTGGCTTGGTAGCGGCTGCGGTCTCACCTCTCAAGCCTAGCGAGGTCTCATAAGCGCCCAATCTCACGCCACTCACAGGTTGGGCAATCCACAGCCTCCTTTATGATGGGCACATGGCTCAAAACGTGCACGTCCTTCGTCACGGACAGGTGCATAATCCTGAGAATATTCTTTACGGGCGTCAGCCAGGTTGGCATTTGTCGGAGTTAGGCCACGAGATGGCCCAGACCGTGGCGCAGTGGTCGACTCAATTTGATGTGGGAGCTGTACTCGCCTCGCCGTTGCAGCGTGCGCAAGAGACAGCAGCTCCACTCGCCAAAGCGCACGGCCTTTCGATCAGCACAGATCCTCGTTTAATTGAAGCTGCAAACATATTTGAAGGTAAGAAATTTGAATTCGGTTCGGGCGTTTTAAAACACCCCGCCATGTGGCGCCATCTACTCAAGCCGTGGCAACCGTCATGGGGCGAGCCGTACGAAGAACAGATTAATCGGATGCTTGCTGCGCTCTTTGCCGCGCGTGATACCGCTGCGCTACAAGGTCCTAATAAAGATGCATTCATGGTCTCCCACCAACTGCCGATCTGGATTTTGCGTTCAGCAGTAGAAGGTAGACGGCTCATGCATGATCCGCGCAAGCGCGAGTGCACACTGGCCTCGGTCACTACTTTTACTTTAAACGATGACGGGATGATCGAAAGCGTCAGTTACAACGAACCTGCTGGAGCATTGCTACCTTCTCATTACAAGCAAGGACAGAAGCGAAAATGAAGAAGTATTTCGCTGCTGTGCTCGCCAGCGTCCTATTGTTGACCGGGTGTTCGACATCCGGTGTATCTAAAACCACTCAAGCTTCATTCGTCGAAGGTGACGGCATTGCAACGTATCTCAAGCCAGCACAACGTGTAGCCGCCCCTGTGATTCAGGGAGCGACTCTCACAAGCTCAGCCAAAACCGTATTGAGTTACAACAAAGTTACCGTGCTCAATGTATGGGCATCATGGTGTGCTCCGTGCCGTGCCGAAGCGCCGCTGCTCTCCGATTTTGCAGAAAAATATGCCTCGCAAGGAGTTCAATTCGCCGGGATTTTGACACGCGATAATCCTTCCGCTGCATCTGCGTTTATTAAGCGTTTTGGTATTACTTACCCGATATTTACTGATGATTCTGTACTGGCTAGCTTTAGAAACTCGTTGGTCCCTAATGCGATCCCTACAACTCTGATTATTGATTCACACGGGTACGTGGCTGCGCGAGTGAGTGGGGAAGTAACCGTTGCACTTCTTACTGATTTGATCACCAAAGTGCTCAAGGATGGTCCGCATGCATAATTTCTTTGTCAATCAGATTTTTTCAGGCAATTTGTTGTTGGCGATGATCGTTGCGCTTATTGCAGGATTAATTTCTTTTTTCTCGCCTTGCGTGCTTCCGCTAGTTCCGGGTTATCTGGCTTATTCCGCCGGAATGACCGATGTCAAAAATAAGGGCCGCACAGCGCTTGGCGCACTTCTCTTTGTTCTTGGCTTTTCATTCTTATTTATTAGCTATGGCGCGCTTTTTGGTTCACTCGGTTCAAAAATTGCCAGCGGTTCACGAACGCTCTCGATCATTCTTGGTGCTCTGACAATCCTGATGGGCGTTGTATTCCTCTTCAATCAACGCTTCTATCGCTCATTTAAACCACAGTGGAAAGCAACGGCTGGACTTCTAGGCGCGCCACTTCTCGGATTTCTTTTTGGCTTGGGCTGGACACCTTGTATTGGCCCAACATTGGGAGCGGTGCAAGCACTGTCTTTCCAGAGTTCAAGTGCGATGCGGGGAGCGATTCTTTCGGTCTCTTATTGCATGGGAATCGGCGTACCGTTTATTTTGGTTGGAGTCTTCTTTGATCAATCCGCCAAATTGCGCCGTTTCATTTCCAAGCGTGGCAATCTTCTTACGCGTTTTGGCGGAATCTTCTTGATCATTATCGGACTATTGCAAGTTACCGGATTGTGGGGACATCTCATCAACGATCTACGTGATTCCATCTCAGGGTTTGTGCCGGCGGTCTGATGTCAGAGCAGAATGTAGTTCCAGATATCGGTGCTATCGGTCTAGCTCGTTGGGCATGGCGTCAGCTCACAAGCATGCGCACCGCGCTCATTTTGTTGATGTTGCTTGGAGTGGCAGCCATTCCGGGTTCACTCTTCCCACAGCGAAATCAAGATCCTCAGAAAGTAGATCAATACTTTCTTCACAATCCAACGTTGGCCCATTGGATGGATCGATTCCGACTCTTTGATGTTTACGCATCGCCTTGGTTTAGCGCAATTTATTTACTCCTCTTTATTTCACTCATCGGATGTGTTCTACCCCGCACCTTTGAACACCTCAAAGCAATCGGCAAGAAGCCACCTCTTACCCCTAAAAATCTTGATCGGATGGAGGGTTACCAGGTTCTCCGTGAGGTAAGT
>Ga0214180_1000086_pt1 | contig 37576 bp, 32 predicted proteins | sample TroBogEpilimnion_22_FD_153018 | JGI IMG/M metagenome (GOLD analysis project Ga0214180, IMG submission 153018) | Freshwater microbial communities from Trout Bog Lake, WI - 16OCT2007 epilimnion | ecosystem: Environmental > Aquatic > Freshwater > Lake > Epilimnion/Euphotic zone | place: Trout Bog... | reverse complement strand
CTTAATTGGCCTACCCTCCGGGCGAGTAACCGCCAGCGGGCATGACCGCAACACTAGCAAGAGTGGCTTGTGCCACGCTTAAAAATCAGACCAGAAACCGACCTATAGGGTAAATAGTTGGTAAATACTCCTGCGCAGTATCCTTCGGGTGTGCATTCCCACTCCGAAAACGAGCCCGCCAGACGCGAGCTCCTCAAAGGCGCTGCGCTAGCCACGGTTGGCGCGTTGGCTGCAACGCTCTCACTTCCGGCCCAAGCATTTGGAGCCTCACTTGGCGGCAAGGCTGGTCGGCCAGATATTGTTCACGGACCTCGAACTAGCTCCAACGTTGCGCTGACCTTTCACGGTCAAGGTGACCCAGCGATTGTTCAAAAACTATTAGCAATCTTTAAGAGCACCTCAACACCGATCTCTGTTTTTGCAATCGGAACCTGGCTACGCGGATACCCAAGTGTGGCAAAACAGATTCTCAATGAAGGCTATGACCTCGGCAATCACACAATGAATCACTATCAAATGAAGACTTTAAGCGCGGCGAAAGTTGACTCAGAAATCGCCCAGTGCGCAGCAGAGCTCAAAAAACTCACTGGCAACCACGGTAAGTGGTTCCGCCCCTCTGGAACTCAATATTCAACTGCTCGCATTCGAACCGCCGCAGCCAAATATGGCTACCAGCAATGCATTTCCTATGATGTTGATTCACATGACTATCAGGATGTTGGCAAGAAAGCTGTACTCGCCGATGTCGCCAAAGATATTAAAAATGGCAGCATCATCAGTATGCACTTTGGCCACCAAGACACGATCGACGCTATGCCACAGTTGCTCGAAAATATTCATGCAAAAGGCTTTACACCTGTAACTTTAACAACGCTGTTAGGGGCTTAAGTGAAAAAGATTGCTGCTGTTATTACATCTTTAATTATTCTTTTGCCTACGGCGGCGAGCGCTACATCTCCTCTGGCTCCCTTGGCTGGAATGCCACCTGTCTTAAACCCATCAGATATTTATGCGGCTGATACTCCTAATGCACTAAGCCCAGTAGTGAAGGATTTTCCGGAACGCGTTTACGTCCCTAACCACACTGGCAATTCAGTCACCGAGATCGATCCAAAAACTTTTAAAGTCATTCGTACATTTGCTGTTCCAAAAGGACCGCAACACGTGGTTCCATCATGGGATCTAAAAACACTGTGGGTAAATGATGACGAAGGTAATCACCTTACTCCGATCGACCCTAAGACTGGCCTCCCTGGCAAATCTATTTACGTGCATGATCCTTACAATCTCTATTTCACGCCAAATGGTAAGTATGCAATCGTGATGGCAGAGGCTGATCATCAACTTGTATTTCGTGATCCGCACACCATGGCTATTAAGAAGAAAGTTCACGTCAATTGCGATGGTGTGAACCACGCAGATTTCACTGCCGATGGAAATCATTTCGTGGTTTCGTGTGAATTTTCAGGTCAACTCTTGTGGGTTAACACGGCAAAGATGGCGGTAGAGAAATATTTCACTTTGCCAACTAAATTTGTAAAAGCATCAGGAAAAATTAAAGAAGCTTTCTTGCCCACCCTCGACCCTATGGGACCCTCAGACCACCCACAGCCTCAAGATGTGAAGATTTCACCTGATGGCAAAACTTTTTATATCGCCGACATGATGGAAAATGGTGTCTGGGTAATGCCTGCCGATAATTTCGGCCACGTGGCTTTTATCCACACTGGAAATGCCGCTCATGGACTCTATGTCACGCGCGACTCTAAATATCTACTTATTTCAAACCGAGGTGAAGGCAGCGTCTCCGAATTGCGTTTTGCTGACAATAAATTAGTCGCAAAATGGAAGATCCCAGGCGGCGGCAGCCCTGATATGGGCGGTCTTTCAGCCGATGGAACTCAATTTTGGGTCTCTGGTCGCTATAACAATGTCGTTTATGTCTTTGACGTAGTTCATGGAAAGTTTTTGCGTAGTATTAAAGTCGGCAAAGAGCCACATGGTTTGTCCTTCTATCCGCAGCCAGGTCGCTACTCTCTCGGTCACACAGGAGTCTTTAGATAATGAAGTCACAAAAGTGGGTACCAGTCTGGATCGGTCGCATTACCTTTGTTGTTGGATTCCTCGACATACTTGCAAATATCAATACCCGTTGGCGCCTTCGTGTCCACGCAATTAGTCATGCATTTCCGGCATTTGTCACCGGTTCAGCTTTAGCTGCAGCAATCTTTACTGGCTTGCTCCTTATGATTTTGGCGCGCGGACTTGGTCGTCGCAAACGCCGCGCTTGGGTGTTAGCAATCATTATTTTAATTATCAACGTGGTTACTGATCTATTCCGTGAGCGGCAACATCCGCTCCAGATAGTGCTCGGTTTGGCGCTTATAGCCGTATTGGTTGCTTTTCAAAAATCGTTTTATGCAAAATCAGATCCATCAACTAAGTATCAGCCACTCATCGCTTTTGGTCTTGCCCTAGTAGTTCTTTTTATCTCCAGCGTTTTGCTCCTTGAATTTAGAGATCACCGTGAATTTATTGGCAATCCTTCGCTTGGAAAGATGTTCCTCTTTGTCATCGAAGGTTTCATCGGAATTACCGGCCCTGTGCAATTCCATTCTGAGAAGACTGCAGATTTGCTCAGTTTTACTCTCGGAACATTTGGATTCTTCATCATCCTTGTACCGATCTGGACCTATTTCAGACGCGTTAAGCCGATTGCACGCATGTCTGAAGACGATATTGAGCAGGTGCGAAAGCTCATCAAGCATGACACCGAGCAAGACTCACTCGGATACTTTGCAACGAGAAGAGATAAAAGCGTTATTTGGGCTCCTAATCGCAAGGCCGGTATTGCTTATCGGGTGCAAGGCGGTGTGATGCTTGCTAGCGGTGATCCATTCGGTGAATACAGCTTGTGGCCAGATGCTATCGATGCATTCATTGCTATGGCAGAAGAGCATGCCTGGACTCCTGCGGTGATGGGCTGCAGCGACCACGGCGGTGAAGTTTGGGTTGAACATGCTGGTATGACAGCAATTGATATTGGCGATGAAGCAATTATCCGAGTGAAGGATTTCACCATTGAAGGTCGCCCTATGGCCAATGTCCGACAGATGGTCAATCGCATTCGGCGCAAAGGTTATTCCTGCAAAACTTATAAGTGGTCTGATCTTGATGAAGAGACTAAAGCCGAGCTCCGCAAACTTGCGCACCAATGGCGTTATGGCGTTGCAGAACGCGGTTTTTCTATGTCGATGGACCGTTTTGGCGAGGATGCTGATCCCGATACCTACATCACTATTGCTCGTCGCGAAGGTGAGATTAAAGGACTCTTGTATTACGTACCGTGGACAACCGATGGTCTCTCACTTGATCGGATGCAACGCGAACGCGGTACCGATCCAGGCGTCAACGAATTAATGATTGTTGAAACTGTTGAATGGGCACGCGAACATGGATTTACTCGGGTCTCGCTCAATTTCGCTGCATTCCGTTCGCTCTTTGATCGAGCAGATAAAATTAGTGCTGGTCCGATTACTCGCGGAACCCGCAATCTCATTCGATTCTTCTCTAATTTCTTCCAAGTTGAATCTTTGTATCGATTCAACGCAAAATTCCAACCAGATTGGGAGACTCGCTACGTGCTCTATCCACGCGCAACCGACCTTCCGAAAGTTGGCTGGGCAGCTCTACGAGCAGAGAAATTTATTAGCGGTTTCCACAAAAACTAGAGCCCGTAGGCGCTCGGGTTTTGCGAATTAAGCCAGAGAAAACCAGTAGGGACAAAGGGTTTCCACACGCTCGTATTATGCCCGCCAATAGGGATCGGAATATATTTCACGGGCAGGTATGGCGATGCTGCTCCTAGGAATTGCTTGGCGGAAGCATTTGCAAATTTATCTTTTACACTTGCTATAACAAGAAGTTTTACCTTCTGATTGCCTGTTTGAATAATTTTTTCTAAGTCGTACTTACTCGACAAATAATTTTTTTCGCGCTTTGAAAGTCCAAATGAAAACTGCGGTTGAAAATATCCCGCAAGTGAGACTGCACCGAAGTACTGATTTTGATGCAAAATCGCGGCTTCTGCTGCACACCAACCTCCGGTTGAATAACCAAATGCACCCCAGAGTCGATTATCAATACCCATAAATCGCTGCATAAATGTTTGCATATCTGCAGTAATCCACGTCTCAACTTGTGCACCACCGACAAAATTCATGCATTCAGTATCTTGACCTGCAACGACATTGATAGCTGGAATCACTAAAAGCGTTGGCCCAATTTGATCAGCACCTTCTAGTGTCTCCATGCTTGTTACACCATCTAAGGTGCCAATCCATGTTTGTGGTACGCCAGGAGTTCCCGGGAAGAGTTCATTGACTTGGTAGTTGCCGCCTAAAGTGTGGGTTGGTGATTCAAGTTGCGTTGCTAACTTAGGTGATGCCACGACATAGACCACATCTGAAATTCCAGATTTAGCACCAGTGATCACCTTGCGAAAAATCAAACTGCCATTTGGTGTCTTAGTTGCAGCTGCAATATCTGCGCCAGAAATTGAGGAGAGATCTTGTGGGCTGAGAGCGATCTTGGCTAACTGTTGCTTTGCGCCAAAGAGATCTGCCCATGAATCATAAAAATCACCTGAGCGGTTGATGGTCAAGCCCAGAGCTGCAATCACAAACATTTGGGTTGCAATAATCATGGAGACTCGAGCGGTGATGTGATGCCATTTCCAGAGCGCCACTTTGTTCCAAAAAACAACCGTGAGAACTATTCCTGCAACGCCACAAAACCAAAATAGGAGTTCGGTAGTGAGGGATTGGAGAGCAAACATGGTGAGGTAAGTCTATGGGAAGATTATTCGATCTCTCGCTTTGGGTCGTCGGAATCATCGTAGGGCTCTTGTGGTTGGGAGAGTTTCATGTACATGTAGAGCACAAAAATGGCGAAAAATGGCCATTCAAAGACATAAACCCAACTGAGGTGATTGCCGCTTAAGGCACGATTGAATTCGAAGAGTCCCATGATTGCGCAGAAAGGTAGCGCCAAGAGGATCCACTTACGCTTCGGATCCTGATCCGGAGTTGGTTGCTCTTTCATCAATTCTTTTCACTCTCTTCTTTTTCATCCTCAAGCTCTGCCAATAACTTTTCATTGGCAAACCAATCTTTGGCTGCAAGCACAATCCACATGCTATCGATCAGCATTCCCATGGCCCACATGATCGCTCCACCCTGATGCTGATCTGCCAATCCCATCGACATTGACGTGGTGGAGGGAAGAGAGTGAAGAACTCGATTACCAGAGTAAAGGAAGAAGCCAACCATTGTCTCTGGCACCATCATGGCAAAGAGCGAGATCACTCGATTGGAATAAGGGACAAAGTGAATTGTGGGATTGCCTTCCATCACGGGGTAGTAATAAATCAAACCGCCTAAAAGAAAGAGCGTTAACTCCAAGCAATGCATATTGGGATTAGTCATGCCCGCATTGGCCAGTGGTGAAAAGTGAGTCCCGATAAGAATGACAAGAAAGAGAGTAAAGCCCACAGGCGCTTTGAAGAGTTGATTAAAGACTTTGTTCCGTGCCAAAACCTTAAAGAATCGAGTCAAAGAAGAATGTTGTGAGTGGGCCACGATCTCAAAGGGCGAGCCAAGGATGAGTAATGGCGAAATAAGCATCATTAATCCGATGTGTTGGATCATGTGAACCCAAAAAATGCGGACCGCATAATGCGGGATTGGTCCAACAAGCAGTATCGCGCTAAGACCTAGTGCAAAGTAGAAGAGGAATTGCCGAATACGAGAGATCTGAGCTCTCGCCTTTCTCTCAGAAAAGTACCAGAAACCAACGCCAGCGATTGCGAGCGCAAAGAGCAGATCCCAAAGCGGATTGAGCCTCATACCTACTCCCCTTTTTCTCCTCTTTTTTCTCCCCTTTTGTGATTCACTGTAATGCCTTAACAAAAACTTTTAGCGTGTATTCATAACAATTAGATAACGATTTAAGCTCTCGCTGTTCGTTTATAAAATACAAAGAATTGACTAATTTTTTCAAAGAAATGTGTTCCATAACACTACACGCGAGCGTATCCTGAGCACGTTCAGATAACTGGTCACATTTTGTCAACAGTGTTACCGAGAGCCGTACCAACAGCACTACCAACACTGCTCCCAAATAGGTTCTAACTAAGTCTAGAAAGGATGACACGTGGATACCTCCACACCATCTAAAGCTAAGACTGCTGTAGGTGCGATATTCGCTCTTGTGCTCGGCATCGCCGTGGTTGCAGGAGTTGGATTCACGCTACATACAGTTTCGGCAGATCCCCAACCAAAAGAGTACGCAACAGTCCACGGAACTATCGTTGGGCCCGACGGAAAAACATATCCGCACGCATTTATTGCAGATGGTGTTTATGCCGATCCGATCAACTCTAAAGCTCACGGAAACTGCGCAACCTGCGATGGTGGACACCCATCATGGCCATCGTACGGTCCGTACACCCACTTCGTTCTTCCTGCTCACACTTATGTGACCATGACTCTTACGGTTTATGACTCAGGTGGAAGTGTTAACAATCCTTACTTCTCTCGTGTAGTTGGAACAATTGGCGGCACCGCACTCTACGACGGTGTTGCACAATCATCGATTGATCCGAACAACGTTGAACACACATTTACTCTTCACGGTCTACCAACAGGAACTCAGGATCCACTATTCGTTAGCGTGCCACTTCCTCTTAACACCGATAAAGAGATGGCGCAATACAACAACGATCCAACAAAGCTTCCAGTTGGACACAAAGTCACCTTCTCCTTCATAACAGGCGGAGCAGGAAACTATGTATGGAACTGTGAATATCCATGTGGCGACTCCACCTACCAAGGATTTGGTGCGGTTATGGGTAGCACCGGATACATGTCAGGAAAGGTGACCGTCGTCAATGGCTAATCATTCTGAAGAAGAGCTCGCTCCCACACCAGGGCAACGCGTAGCAAAATTTCTCGAGCGTAAAGATGTGCGCCAAACCTTCATTTTAGGTGCCTTCTTTACCGCAGTCTTCGTTGTTCTCGGCATTTGGGTGTACCCACACTGGATGCCAAATGTGCTCTCGAAAGAGATGCAGGCCGATGAAGACATCATGATCTGGTTTACAGTGATTTCGGCGCCTATTGCTGGAGTCATCTTGGCGATCGCAATGGAGTCATTCCTGAACATGCATCGCGGTGACACTCCTCCAGAAGATGGAGTTGCAATTCGCACGCATACACCAGTCGTTATTATCTGGACTTCGGTCTCTGTGCTCTTTGTGATTCTTGCGCTGGTCTGGGGAATGGTCTCGATGAATACCGACGCCGACAAGGCCGCGGTTAATGCACCGAATGCACTTGTAGTCGATGTGACTGGTTCGCAATGGGCATGGTCATTTACATATCCAGCTCAGAACATCACCACGCACACTCTTAATCTCCCTGTGGATCGTCCTGTGACATTTAACGTTGTCTCTGAGGATGTAAACCACTCCTTCTGGCCAGTCCAGTTGGGTGTCAAGGTAGATGCAAACCGGTTATCAACCACCGTCATTCACACCACTCCAGTAAAACTTGGAGAGATTGATGTGAAATGCGCAGAACTCTGCGGCCTCTATCACGCCTATATGGAAACTAGCGGTCAAGTGGAATCAACAAGCGACTTCAATAACTGGGTCTCCTCGATCCAGGCACAAGGAGGAACACAATGACCACACTTTCACACGCGCCGGCTTCGGCACGTCCAGTTCCTAACCCAAAGAAGAGTCTGATCACCAGACTCAATATGGGTACCGGAATCATTGTTGGTGCAATCTTCTGTTGGGGTACGTATTACGCCATGCGCGCTGGCCGCGACATGACCGATACACACAACGTCAACAAAGTTTTGCTCGTCTCGATGTTGATGTGGAGCTTTGGATTCCTTGTTGGAATTGGCGCTCTTATCGGCCCATTCCGCTGGCTTATCGGTAAAGATCTCACAGCTGAAGAACAACTCTATTTAGCTGGCGATGGTCAAGGCATCAAGCGCTATTTCAAGTACTGCACCGATCACAAAGTGGTTGGTATTCAGTACCTTGTAGGTGTTATGACGATGCTTGGTGTCGGTGGCACGATGGCCATGATGATCCGCACCAACTTGGCGACCCCAGGTTCACACTTGGTGACACCAATTGTCTACAACTCACTTGTTGGACTTCACGGAATCACCATGATCATTGCGATGATTATCGTTGCAACCGGTCCGTTTGGTAACTACATCATGCCAATCATGATCGGTGCTCGCGATATGGCCTTCCCTCGTCTCAATGCTTTGAGCTGGTGGGTGCTCTTCACCGCAATTCCTGTTCTTTGCAGCGCATGGTTCCTTGGTGGAATTCCTACCGGCTGGACTGCTTATGCACCGCTCAGCGATCAGGCTGGTCCTGGAATGAATGCCTTCCTTGCAACCATCATCATCTTCGCACTCTCTACTGCTGTCGCAGGTATGAACATCACAACAACTGTGATTGCCATGCGTGCCAAGGGTATGAAGTGGAACCGTGTTCCAATTTTCGTAGTAGGCGGAACCATCTCGGTTGCTCTGGCTATTCCAGCATTCCCAACATTTATGTTGGCCATGATTCAAACTGGAATGGACCGCACAATTGCAACTGGTTTCTATGATGCAAACGTCGGCGGTAGCGGTTGGTTGTATGCCAACCTCTTCTGGATCATGGGTCACCCTGAGGTTTATGTCATCCTGATTCCAGGTGTAGCAGCACTGATGGAGATCGCTCCGGTCTTCGTACGCAAGCCACTTTTCTCTTACAACGCAGCAATCGCTGGCTTTGCAGGAATCGCTGGTTTGTCCGTACTTGTCTGGGCGCACCATATGTATATGTCAGGCTGGATGCCATCACTCAATGGTCCCTTCATGATTACAACTGAGTTCATCTCGGTACCAACCGGATTGCTCTTCTTGGTTATTGTCGGAACTCTCTGGCGTGGAAAGCCTTGGATGAAGCTGCCGATGCTCTCGGTTTACGCATTCCTATGGAACTTCCTCATCGGTGGCGTAACAGGTGTTTATCTCTCAGACGTCCCTGCCGATAACTATCTCCACGGCTCAATGTTCGTGACTGCGCACTTCCATTACACCTTGATGGGAGCTGCATTCACTGGCGCAATGGCTGGCCTGGTCTACTGGTTCCCTAAGATGACAGGTCGCATGCTCAACGAGCGCGCAGGTTACATCGCGTTCTGGTTAATCCAGATCGGATTTAACGTCTTGTTCCTCGGCATGTTTATGGCTGGCGCACAAGGACAACCTCGTCGTGTAGCTGACTATGCATTTGCTTATGAACACTCCAACATGATCAGTACCGCAGGTGCTTACTCAGTTGGAATTGGAATGATTACTCTGCTTTGGGCAATCGTTCACTCATGGCGCAACGGCAAGATTGCTCCTATGAACCCATGGGGTGCAAAGACACTCGAGTGGACTGTTCCATATCCAGTCCCTCTAGAGAACTTTGATGTCGAACCAGTGATCACCAGTGATCCTTATGGATACGGAAAGGCAGCACACTAATGTCACACGACACAGAGTTTCATATTCATCACGATTCAGCCGAAAAGGTTGGGCGTCGTGAACGTCTAGGCGTTCGCCTACTTATCGTTGCCGATGGCGCGTTTGTCTTCGGCATGATGTTCTCGTGGTTCTATCTCCGTAACCTCAACGAGAATAATGCTTGGTTGCCAAAGGGTGTGCACACCTTTACAACTGCTTCTGGATATATAGCTGCTGTTGGACTGGTAGTCGCAGCGATCTTCCATCGCATTGGCGAGCGCAACCACGGTATGCGTCGAGTCTCCTCGATCGTCGTATTTCTTGCTCTTGTGATCGGTGCGGTCTATCAATGGCACCAAATGGCTCACATGCCATTTATTGCCCATGATGACAATGGTCGTCCGTTCTACAACGGTGCATACGCTTCTAACTGGGTCTTGGTTGCTGGAGCAAATATGTTCCACTACCTCCTTGGAGCCTTTGTGGCCCTTGGCCTAGTCATCCGTGGCTATCGCACCAAGCTCGATCCAGTACTTGAAGAATGGCGCCAGCGCATAGCCGGCTCCTGGTTTACCTGGATAGCAGTCTCAGGCATTCTCTGCGCGATTGCGACCTCATTTAAGTAAGCCAACACTCTCGTAAAAAGCCCCGCTGGTGAACTCGTCAGCGGGGTTTTTGCATCTCTAGCCCCTAAACTAGAGCCATTCCGCTCAAGGACCACCGCGGCATATCGATACTCACTCAAGGAGATCTGCAATGGCTAACAAAGAACAGAAGAGCAACGCAAACACCAAAAAAGAACCAAAGATGTCGCTCAAGGAAAAGCGCGCTGCCAAGCAAGAGAAGAAGGCAAGCAAGAACTAACTTTCTCTGCTTTCTTTATCTCTTTTTACATCTCTAGTTTCACCGCAAGCTCTCATCACTTACTCCCCCACGCACTAACTTTTCGAGAGGTCGTTCCTACGTGTCCGCTTTGGCAAATTTCGTCTACAAGCATCGCAAACTGACTGCTCTTCTCTGGATATTGCTTCTGGTAGGCATCACCGGATGGAGCCAAAAAGCGGGTACCGCCTATAGCGACTCTTTCACTCTGCCTCATACCGAGAGCACGACCGCGCTTAATTTGTTGACTAAATATCAGCACCAAGAGAGCGGTGCGAGCATTCAAGTTGTCTTCGCCTCTAAAAATGGTGCCGCACTCAATGCCTCAGAGATCGATCCCGTCGATACCAAGCTCGCCGCACTGCCACACGTAACTCAAGTTGTTTCACCATTTAGCTCACAAGCGCGAGCAATTAGCGCTGATGGAACAATCGCATTCTCAACGGTCTACCTAGACGGCAATGGTCGCGATATCCCAGATGCTGCCATCAAAACTATTGTTACTGATGCCAGAAGTTTTAATTCATCGAACTTAGAAGTAGAACTTCTTGGCCAAGTAGTTCAGCAAGCGAATCAAACAAAGCCCGGCTCATCCGAAGGTATTGCGCTTTTGATGGCATTTGTTATCTTGCTTCTTACATTTGGATCGGTAGTTGCCACTCTTGTTCCGCTATTCGTTGCGGTAATTGGTCTGGGAATTCTCTCCGCCGGAGTAGGACTATTTAGTCATATCTTCTCAACTGCACAATTTGCTCCGATTCTTGCGGCCCTTGTAGGTCTCGGAGTCGGTATCGACTACGCACTCTTTATTGTGACTCGCTTTAGACAAGAACTGCATGGTGGCGCATCTGTCGAAGATTCAGTGAAAACTGCTGTAAAGACTTCGGGACGAGCAGTGCTCTTTGCCGGAATTATTGTCTGTATCGCACTCCTTGGTTTATTTACTGTCCACGTGAGCTTCCTCTACGGAGTTGCGATTGCAGCTGCGCTCTCTGTGCTTGTGACGATGAGCGCCGCAATTACTTTGCTGCCGGCGCTGCTTTCTATGGTCGGCCATCGCATCGATAAGTTCTCGATGCCAGGTCGTCGTAAGAAGACCCACGACATCGAAAAAGGCGCTTGGGCACGTTGGGCACTAGCCGTTCAGCGCCGCCCGGTTCGTGTTGCGCTTGCCGCGGTAGTGATTCTCGGTGCGCTCTGTATTCCAGCAGCGAGCATTCGCCTCGGCTCAGCAGATTCAGGCAATGATGCCAAGGGAACTACCACCCGTGCTGCTTATGACTTACTCGCAAAAGGATTTGGTGCTGGTTATGCCGGTCCACTTGTCATTGTGGCTGCGATTCCACAAGGCGCAGATCAAAGCCCGATGACGGCACTGGACTCTGCACTCAAAGCAGATCCAGACGCAGCAACCGTTGGTCCTGCAATGCCAACTCCCGATGGCAAACTCGCGATTATCACCATGTTTCCTAAGAGCTCACCAGAGTCACAGGCGACTAATGATTTAATCTCGCGACTTCGCACGAAAACTATCCCGTCTGTAATGGGATCTTCTGCAATCAAGGTTTATGTCGGCGGAACAACAGCAATTTTTGCTGACTTTGCACACGTGCTCGATAGCAAACTTCCACTCTTTATCGGATCAGTTGTGCTCTTGAGCTTTATCCTCCTCATGTTCTTATTCCGATCACTATTAATTCCACTCAAAGCAGCAGCAATGAATATGTTGTCGATTGGTGCGGCTTTCGGTGTTCTTGTGATGGTCTTCCAGTGGGGTTGGGGTGGATCACTCCTTCACATTAAGGGTGGACCAGTCGAAGCCTTCTTACCAGTAATGCTCTTTGCGATTCTCTTTGGATTATCCATGGACTACGAAGTCTTCCTGGTATCAAGAATTCAAGAGGAGTACTTGATCTCTGGCGATAATTCAGCGGCAGTCCGTCGTGGGCTTGCCGCTACAGGTGGAGTTATCACTGCTGCAGCGACGATTATGTTCTCGGTCTTCGTTGCGTTCGTATTCGGTGGGCAGCGCGTTATTCAAGAATTTGGTATCGGACTTGCAGCTGCGGTTGCATTTGATGCGACCATTATTCGTTCGGCGCTTGTGCCTGCACTGATGCAGTGGTGGGGACCAGCCAACTGGTGGTTGCCACAAGCACTTGAAAAGCGCTTACCGAAAATCTCAATCGATTAAAAGGTGGTCGGCTAAAGCAGATCGGGATCGATCTGTGCCTCTTTTGCGACTTTCTTAATGTCGTTCTTGATCGGATCTAAGCTCTGAGAAATTTCATTGAGATTATTCTTGATAAATTTCTTGGGGCTTAATTCATCGGTATTGAGGTTTGCGAATTCTGGTCCGAGTTGTTCTTTAAGCTCGCCAGCTGCTTGTTGACCAAGAGTGCGCATTTTCTGGATAAATCGGGCTAAATCGGCAGCCACTTTAGGCAAACGATCAGGTCCAACGAGAAATGCGCCTAAAACAGCGAGCACAAATAGCTTTTCAAAGCCGATACCGAACATGGAACAACCCTAGCGCCAAGATTTACAGGTGTATAGTTAGGCAACGTGCATTTCTTAAACGTGAACCAAGCCCCAACATACGACCTCACCTACGATGATGTCTTCATGGCTCCCAACTACACCCAAGTTGCCAGCCGCATGGATGTCGATCTCGCCACAACAGATGGCACCGGCACCACAATTCCTATCGTAGTAGCCAACATGACAGCGATCGCTGGTCGTCGTATGGCAGAGACCGTCGCACGTCGTGGTGGCATCGTGGTAATTCCACAAGATATCCCTCTCGATGTTGTTGAGAACGTCATCTCTTGGGTCAAGTCACGTCACACATTCTTTGAAACTCCAGTCACGCTCCTCGGGCATGAGACAGTGGCAGATGCAATCGACTTAATTAATAAGCGCGCACACGGCGTTCTCGTTGTCGTTGACGGCACCAAGCCAGTTGGTGTGGTCACACAAGCTGACTTGGAAAAGGTTGATCGCTTTACCCAGCTTCACCAGATCATGCAGCGAGATTTCATCTCTCTCCCGGAGAGCGTAGAGCAACGTGAAGCCTTTGATATTCTAGAAAAAGGTCGTCGCACTTTTGGTGCAGTCATCGATTCTCAGGGCAACTTGGTCGGAATTCTGACCCGAGGCGGCGCGCTCCGCGCGACTCTCTACAAGCCAGCAGTCGATGCCAATGGAAAATTACGTATTGCTACTGCGATCGGTATTAATGGCGATGTAGTCGGCAAGGCCAAAGCACTCATCGCAGCTGGTGCCGATGTGTTGGTCATTGATACCGCGCACGGACATCAAGTTAAGATGATTGAAGCGATCAAGGCAGTTCGTGCACTAGATGCGAAGATCACCATCGCCGCTGGCAATATTGTGACGGCTGCTGGAACAAAGGCTTTAATCGAAGCCGGTGCCGATATTGTAAAAGTTGGCGTTGGCCCTGGCGCAATGTGCACTACTCGCATGCAGACCGGTGTTGGTCGCCCGCAATTCTCGGCGGTACTTGAGTGCGCCGCAGCTGCACGAGAGCTCGGCAAGCATGTCTGGGCTGATGGCGGAGTGCGTCACCCGCGCGATGTCGCTTTGGCACTCGCTGCTGGTGCATCGTCAGTAATGATCGGCTCATGGTTTGCCGGAACTTTGGAATCGCCAGGAGATTTGATGCGCGATAGCAACGGCAAGCTCTATAAGGAATCTTTTGGAATGGCATCGGCCCGAGCAGTTTCAGCTCGGACATCTGGTGAGAGTGGTTTTGATCGAGCGCGTAAAGCAATCTTTGAAGAGGGAATCTCTTCGTCGCGAATGTTTATCGATCCAGCACGCCCAGGTGTAGAAGATCTCCTTGATCAGATCATTGCTGGAGTTCGTTCTTCATTTACGTACGCTGGCGCTGCGACCATCGAAGAGTTTCACGATAAAGCAGTAGTGGGCATCCAATCTGCATCGGGTTATGCAGAAGGACGCCCACTTCATACTTCTTGGTAGTTGTACTTTTACAACTACCAATTACTTCTTACTGCTAATTACTTTTCTGCCTTAACTTTCTTGCCTGCAACAATTACGTAGAGTACAAAGGCAACAATGAATCCGACCCAGAAGGTGAGATCACCGATCTTAGGGTGGTGTTGCACAAAGTATCCATTGATGTAATCCGTTGGGTTCTTTGGATTGCCGGTGTTCCAGGTCTGGTTCACAAAGCCCCAAATCGCAAATGCAATTGCGACGACGAATGCAACCGGGCCAGCCCAGTTCTCGCGCTTTGAGTAGAGCAGCTTCTCAACAGAAGCGCCCTTGCGTAGGAACTTATCAGCCATGATGACACCGAGCCATGGACCGATCCAGTAAGACATGGTCAATAGGAAGTTGGTGTAGTTGTTATTTGGGTTACCCATTGCTGACCTCGCCAAAAAGAAACCAGCGATACCGAAGATGGTTGCAAATAGTCCACGGCGGATATTGCTGCCAAGCTTCACTCCGATGGTCAAGAATGACATTGAACCAGAGTAGATATTCAAAACGTTTGCGCAGATAGATCCGCCAACTACTCCAAGGAGGAATAGCTTTCCGAGCCAACCTGGCATGAATCCGACGATGCCACCTGTTGGGTTAGAGCTGCTATCAAAGCCAGTTCCGTTACCTGCGGTAGCTGCTGCTGCGCCGACGATTTCAAGAACAGCGGCCGAGAAGAAGAGACCAAAGCCAGCAAAGAAGCCAGCAGACTTAGGCTTTTCGCTCTTTGGAAGATAGCGAGCGTAGTCCGCTGCAAATGGGTTCCAACCTGCTGCATATCCGAAAACAGATGCAACGGTGATCAAGAATCCACCAGGAGTCTTACCTGCTCCAGCTGCTCCAAGGTGGAGGTGTGAACTGGTGAGAACGTAGATGCACGCAATACCAAAGATAACAATGAGGTAAGGGAATAGGTAGCGTTCAACGACAAGGACCAAATTGTGACCGATAAATGCAACGGTGACTTGGATAAGAACGACGATGACCAAGCTAGGAATCACATGCAAGTGATTCTTTGTGAGGCTTGAAAGCGCCCAGGCGCCAGATACGCTGTTTACAGCAAACCAACCGATACCTGCAGCACCTGCGTTTGCCACTGATGGCAAGATGTTTCCAAGCTTTCCAAATGCGGAACGGCTAAGAACCATCTGAGGCACGCCGTAGCGTGGGCCATCTTGAGTGAGAATAAATTGTGCTGAAGCTCCGAGAGCATTTCCGATAACGATGGCAAGTACAGCCTGAGCAAAGCTCAATCCAAATACTGCTACAGCAAGTACTCCAACGAACATTGTTGCGAACTCAAGATTTGGGCTCATCCAGGTCGCAAAGAGGTTGCGAGCCTTTCCGTGGCGCTCTTTCTCCGGAATTGCTTCAATGCCGCCTGGCTCAAGCGCGAGGACCTTTGCCCCGTACTCGCCTTCCCGAATTTCTAGATTAGACATGCGTCTTCTCTCCTAATTTTGTTCTCGGGGGTGTTTGCGACCCCGTATGAAATGACGGCTCATAGACCGAGGGAATGGGTAAACCGTATAGGCAAAATTGGCTAATGTGGGGTTTCCACGAGGGTATTTTGAGCCTAAAGTGTGGGATTGCTGAGTGAAAAGGGGCAGAAATGAACGATCAGGAATTTTTGGAGTACGCGATTGCGGCTGCGCGCCAGGGTGGCTCTGAAGGTGGTGTTCCGATCGGTGGCGCCCTTGTTGTCGATGGCAAAGTCCTTGGAGTGGGCTACAACAAGCGGGTCCAGCTCGGCAGCGCTATCCGCCATGGCGAGACTGACTGTTTGGAGAACATTGGCCGCCTGCCAGCTTCGGTGTATCAAAAAGCAACCATGTACACCACGCTCTCGCCATGTCATATGTGTAGCGGTGCGATCTTGCTCTATGGCATTCCGCGCGTAGTTCTTGGAGAGAATGAGACTTTTATGGGGGCAGAAGATCTCTTGCGCTCACACGGAGTTGAAGTGATTAATCTCAATTCACAAGAGTGTAAAGATATGATGGCTAAGTTTATTGCTGAAAAACCAGAAGTATGGAATGAGGATATTGGGGTTTAAGGCTTTAACCGTTTCATTTCTGAAGCGATTGTGCTCTCGCCGGCAATCTTCGATGCTTCGAGGTCCGCAATGATGCGCTCTTGATCTTCGCTACTTCTGTTTTGACTCAACTTAAACTTGGCTTCAACTTTTTCAACATGAAAGATCACAGCGACAATCGCTTCTAGTTCTAGCGTGATGTAGTCGTGGTCTGCTTCACTCACAGCCCAAGGAGCCTTACGGTCTGCTTCATGAAAATCCGTTAGCTCACTCACAATTTGGTGAAGAAGTTCGCGATCTTCGCTGACCTCTACCGTTCCTGTGAGATGAAGTGACTGATAATTCCACGTGGGAACAACTTTATGGTCAGTAAATTTCTTTTCATAATTTGTTGGCGAGATATATGCCTGTTGGCCACGAATTATCGCGAGCGCTTTGTTATTGCTGCGCATGCTCTGCCATTGTGGGTTGGCTGCTGCCATATGCATGACTAACTTCCCGTAGTAACCATCTCGCATCTCGGATTGATCCCAGATAAATGGCATCAGGGTTGATACTGGAGTTCCGTCTGACTCCACGCTGACTACATCAGCAGCCCGCGCGCCTGCGGCAAATTGAGTAATTTCTGCCCAGTCGCTGATCTTGAACTTGTTCGGGATGTACATGACTTAAGTATCTCAGTCATTCTCCTCGACAAACTGCCAATCAACTAAATTTTTTCCAGCGGGTGCCCATCGCATAGTTCCCATACCGATACCCATCTCGACCGTGAGTTTGATATCCCTCTTTTCACCGGCCGAAAGCGTCTCAACCTTCTTACCATCTGCAAATTGCAAAGGTTTAATTAATGACCCATTTCCATCGAGAATTTCGAAATCTGAGATATTCATCGAGAGAGTGCCTATTTTTTGCGCAATCGTGAAGGTAAAGGTTGCTGGGACTACCGGGACATTGAGGATAGGTGGCACTACTGGGCCGTTAATCGTAATAATAGATGTTCCACTTGGGATCTGAACTGTCACTTGATTGCCAGGGATGGCCATCTGAGGTTTGCCATAAGTGGCAACAATTGGGGCATCTACTTGGGTAGTTGCCTTAGGCAACCATGATGGCGCTCCACCATAAGTATAACCATTGCTATTACTAGAGTGTTGTGAACTCGATGCATTTCCATGGGTGACAGCTATCGCACTGCCCGAGGTTGTAACCCCAAGCAGTGCGATAGCTGTTAGTAGGAGAGATAATCTCCGGCAACTATTAGTAATTGTTAAAGACATCTCGTCCAAAGGCCTTGAGTCCAGTCTGAGCAGCAAAACCGATGTGCCCCTTGCCATCAAGACCTGGTGATGCCTTTGCAACATTGAAGAGATCTTCCATTGATCGCAACCAGCTGTAGTGGTTATAGAAAGTTGCATCCGTTGAACCTGGCTTGATGAACTTAGAGATCAATACTGCTCCAACGTCACCTCCACCGTTTGTTGGTTGAGTTGCGTTGAACAATGGATCTGTCACTGTTGTGCGAGCTCCAAGCGTGACCCCAGATACTGGCCCAGTTGGAGCAGTTGGCACACCATTCACATAGAGCTGGAATGAGCCAGTGACTACACATGCACCTGGGCAAGAAGTGCTTGAACCGCTTGCTAGCGAAGCCCAAGATGGCAAGTCATAGACAGCGCCAACAGTTGCACCGGCTGGAATATTTGTTCCAGTCACAGTACGACCTGCATCTGTTGCAACAATCGCGTTGTCATTGATGTAGGAAGAGCTTCCATCTGCGGTCGCACCAGCATCTGTGCGCGCAGCCGGAGGAGTACCAGCGCCACCCATAATGATGCCCGGAGTAGTTGGATCACGATCTACAAACGCATTGTTACCAGGGCCTGGGTACAACTGATTGCCATTGGCATCTGTCTTCAGTGGAGTATTTGGTCCAGTAGGTTCGGTGTTGACATTCTTGCCGTTAATATTTTCTCCAGCCGAGTCAGCTGCGATTGACGATACATATGTTGCGGGATCAACTGTTGAATTCTGGAAGCTATTTCCTGTGAATGTGAAGGCTGGGAATCCTTCATCAAATGAGACATCAATCAAGCCATTATCTTTGAAAGCCGGTGAAGCTTCGATTTCAGGAATGATGTGCTCAAGGAAGAGATCCGCAGCATAGAGACCGCCGGTGTAGTTAACAGCCGGTGCTGGTGTATTTGCATCCACCCATCCACCAGAAAGATTGTTGCCGTGGCAAACAGCATCGTGGGCGTCAGAGCAGTTATTTGGGGATATCCAGTTGAACTCTGGGGTTGTCGCTTCGGACTGTAAATCATGATAGAGACCGTTTTGTGGATCAAAGAGATTTGCGACGTGGCTTGAGGTGCACATGGTTGAAGCGTTATCGATGATTGAGTGAAACCAAGGCATTGGGAAGTGCTTTGGAACATACTGATCTGTTGCATTCGCAGAACCTGGGTTAGCAACAGGAGTATTTGTTGGATCATTCGATGGCGCTCCGCACGCTGAAACTGCATGTGGTGCGCTACCGGTGTCGGCATTTCCTAGATCTTGTGCGTACGCCTTCCATGAAACTCCAGCGGCGCTGAGTTGATTAAAGATTGTGGGAACAGAAGATGGATATACACATCCTTGTAGCGTGTATGGATCTCCGGCCGCCTGCATCTGTCCGTAGTCTGCGCTGGACTTATCTGTGATAACAGATCCAGCCATATCCTTATAAGTAGGGCAATCGTTCTGTTCATCTACCTGAGGAGCCTGGCCAGATGCGAGTGCTACGTAGTTATCCAAGCTGTAGTGACCGGTACCGTAATAGTTTGTGAGAAGTGTTCCCTGAGAAGGCAAGGTCTTCCAGAGATAAGTGTTGTTATTAAGTCCGGTGAATGTGGCATCGTAGGATTTATTCTCAAGAATAATAAACCAGACGTGCTTAATTGGCGGCAACGTAGAGCTAGTTGTCGCAGAAGTCTTTGTGGCAACTTTAGAGTTATTGGCAGCGGTAGCGACTGGAGATACAGTCGAGGCGCCGATCATAAGAGCGGCGGCAAAGGCTGCAGCAAACGCGAGTTGATTTCCGCGCTTGAGCGATGAAAATTTCTTATGAAGTGCGTGCATGATTGTGGTCATGAGCGCATTGAAGTCACGCTGAATTAATTCGGTGTTACTGAAGTCTGAACTCAGTGCAAAGTTTGGAAGAACAACTCCAGGGTTCTCTCCCATGAGAGTGCAGCCGCTAACTCCGAGTAGACCTCGGGGCGATCATCGTTGAAAAACGCATGTTTTGTGCCTTCATAGTCATACGCCGTCGCACTTCCACCTGCCGCAGAAATTTCACTGAGCGCTTCCTGGATACCAGGAGCGGCAGAGGTGCCATCTCCTTCGGCGCAATGAAAGAGCGCTGCCTTACCTGCGAAGTTTTTCCAAACAGGAGCATGACGCTCCCATGATGCGCCAGGATAAAAAGCGACCGCAGCACTGATCTCATTGCTCAAGGTTGCACTCCAAATAGCAAGTGAGCCACCCATGCAAAATCCCACTGCACCTACATGAGCGGTAGAAGTTTCTGGAAGTGAGAGCAGATACTTTGCAGCAGTCGTCATCTCTTTACCAGCCAGATCAAGCTGCAACTCCATCATGAGTTTTTTGGCAGTGTCAGGTTCACTCGCTGCTTGCCCATGATACAAATCTGGGGCAAACGCAACAAAGCCTGCAGCTGCAAGTCGATCAACGACATCGGTGATGTGACCTACTAAGCCCCACCACTCTTGAATCACAATGACTGCAGGACCGCTGGCAACTTCTGGAAGGGCTAAATAGCCTTGACCTGAAATACCATCGATCTCGAAAGTGATGTTCTTACCCATTTTTAGTTCTCCATCTTTAGCCATACGCAGGTGTTTTTAGGAAGTTTCTTCCCTGAAAACTTCGAGCTGGCAATAAGTATTTCACCTTTAGGCAATTGGTATGGCTCGCCGTCAAAATTCATGATGCAGTGCCAACCATTCGCACGTTTAAAGTGCAAGACCTGGGTATCGTCAGTCTTCTCCCATGTGAGATCTTCGGTTGACTGATACTTCTTACGCGCTGCAAGGGCGGTTCGGTAAATTTCAAGAGTAGATCCCTCTTGGCCATTTTGGGCTTCAACTGAAAAATCAGCAAACCATTGTGGTTGCGGCAAGTGCGCCCCACCATCACCAAATCCGAAGGATTTACCTTTACTTGTCCACGGCAGAGGCACGCGGCAACCATCTCGTCCTTTATCTACGTGGATAACGCTCACGCCGTTGACGAACTTTCCATAACCCTTATAAAACGCTCGCTCCCGCTTGGTGACAATGTTGCGAGACCAGATGGGATCTTGGAGATCTTCGTGCTTGAGATCTTCGACTTCAAAGAGGCCAAGCTCCTCGCCTTGGTAAATATAAACGCAACCTGGAAGCGCCATCGTAAAGAGCGCAGCCGCCTTGGCGCGCGCCAAACCTAACTTTCGATCCAGTGGTGCATCTTTGCCATCGGAGAGCAACCATTCGTTGAGTTTGGTTCCCTTAGGTAATCCCAGTTTTGTTGGTTGGCGGACTTGATCGTGATTATTGAGGACCCAGGTCGAGGATGAACCTTCACTTTTGGCGAGTTCAATATTCTCACTAACAATTCTCTTGTAGGTCCGTGCATCGTATGGTGCACCTAAGAGATCGAAGTTAAATGCTTGGCCAAGTTCATCTGGACGGGCATAGAGCACGCGACGCGGGGCTTGTATATAAGCCTCAGCAACAGCAACACGTGGTGGGTTATATTCATTGAATATCTTCCGCCATTCGCGATAGACCTCGTGGACTTCATCGCGATCGAAGAGAATGTCATTACCTTTGAGTGTGATTCCAAAAGAATCAATCTTTGGATATGACTTATTGATCTTGCTCATGTCCTTCTTAAGCGCATGTGCGACATCGATGCGAAAGCCATCTACGCCACGATCAGACCAGAAGCGAATGGTCTTCATGAAGTCGAGTTGGACTTCTCGGTTATCCCAGTTGAAATCAGGTTGCTCTGGCGCAAAGAGATGTAAATACCATTGGCCCGGAGTTCCATCGGGATTTTTGCTTCGAGTCCACGCCGATGGCGCGAAGTGCGAAACCCAATCGTTGGGAGGTAGTTCACCATTTTTGCCACGGCCATCGCGGAAGATATAGCGATCACGTGCTTTGGAGCCAGGCTGAGAAGCTAAGGCTTCCTGGAACCATACGTGTTTATCCGAGGAGTGATTGGGAACAATATCTACAAAGACCCTAATACCCACCTCGTGCAGCGCTTTGAGCATCTCATCGAAGTCTGCAAGAGTGCCAAGACGTGGATCAACATTTCTGTAATCAGCTACGTCATAGCCACCATCTGCTAGTGGGGATGGATAGTGCGGGCTGAGCCAGACCGCATCAAGGCTCAATGACTTCAAATATTTGGCCTTCGAAGTTATGCCTTTGATATCGCCAAGACCATCGCCATTGGAGTCCTTAAAACTGCGTGGATAAATTTGATAGATAGCTGCTTGACGCCACCAATCTTTATCTTTAGTTAAACCACGAGCGTTCTGAGCAGCCATTTTGTTCCTCCATAGAGCGAGCCGAGATTAATTACGTTACACAAATAAAATTTGCAGATGTTTCTAGCCTTTGGTGGCGCCTTGGGTAAGACCACCAATAATGAAGCGTTGAAGCGAGAGAAAGAGAGCAACCAGCGGAATAGATGCCAAGATCGATCCTGCTGCGAATGGTCCCCAGTTTTGACCAAGTGCTGCGCCGACAAATGATTCTAGGCCTACCGCAACGGTTCTCTGACCAACATTGGTGAGAAAAATAGAAGCCAGAATAAATTCATTAAATGTTCCAATAAACGTCAGCAGCGCGGTCACAGCAAGAACTGGCGCAGCCAATGGGAAGAAAATCAACCAATAAATCTGAGTAGTTGAGGCACCATCGATGCGCGCCGCTTCATCGAGCTCCATCGGGATTGTGTTGATGTAGCCGCGTAGCAACCAGACGTTTACGCCCATGGAGCCACCGAGGTAGATCAGAAGCAACCCACCCATACTGCCCAAACCAAAAGAAGGAAATACTGTGTAGATACGTTCCATCATCACATAGATGGCGGCAATCGCTAGAAATGATGGGAATACCTGAACCAGCAAGAGCGCTTGCAATCCGGTCTTTCTACCTCGGAATTTCATTCGACTGAAAGCGAAAGCAGCTGCCGCCCCTACAAACACAGAAATAATCGAGTTTGCTGTTGCCAAAATAAAGGAGTTAAGCATCCAGTGGGAGAAAGGTACTGCTGGATCATGGAACAAGATTCTGAAGTTTGAGAGGCTAATTCCATGCGGAATAAATGAGTTAGTAGAGAGCAAGCCGGTGGTATTAAAACTGCTCTCGATCACAATATAAATTGGGAAGACCGTGAAGAGAATAAGCACCCAGACAAAGAGGTGGCTGAAAATGCGACCTTTGGTGAGAGGTTTGCGCGGCTTTTTCGAACTTTGCGTCTTCATGAATTATTGTCCAATACGTTAGCGCGACGAATACTCCACAGTGAGATCAGACCAATGATCACGAAAATCACCATCGAGATTGCAGATGCCATTCCAAAATCTTGGTGATTGCCATTAAATGCTGTCTTGTATGTGTAGGTGATCAAAATGTCTGTGCCGCCGGCAAATTTGCCATGAAGCACATCGGTTGGACCACCACCAGTCAAGAGATAGATGAGGTTAAAGTTATTGAAATTAAATGCAAATGAAGCGATCAATAATGGTGAGAGGATTTGTAGGACAAGCGGAAGCTTGATTCGTCTCAAAATTTGCGCGGGATTCGCACCGTCAATCGATGCCGCTTCTGATAATTCAGCCGGCACCGCTTGAAGCGCGCCAGAACTAATGAGATAGAAATAAGGGAAACCAAGCCAGAGATTAACAATTAGCACTATTCCCTTGGCAAACCAAGGACTGTCCATGAAGTCGATGTGGGTGTGAAAGAGTGTGTTGACCGCTCCGTATTGGGTTTGAAACATGCCACGCCAGATCAAAATCGACATCAAACTTGGGATTGCATACGGCAAGATCAAAATAGAGCGATAAAAACGCTTGAGTGCGATTTTTTGGTCGAGGATGATGGCTAGGAGTAGTCCGACTGCAAACATCATCAGCACTGTGATGATCGAGAAGCAGAATGTCCAAATAAATACCCCGATAAATGGTCCACGAACCTCAGGATTATCTAGCAGGTGAAGGTAATTCGAGAAGCCATTAAATGCCTTCCAACCTGGGTAGAGCTTTGTGTGTGGGCTAGATGAGAGCTCAAAATTTCCATCGCCGTTGTCCTTATAAACCAAGCCTGTAGAGGTATTGGTCAAGGTGTCGGCTTTTGAATTGTAGGTGTACTCCTCCGTGAAGAGTGAGGCCGAGGTCTCGGTTTGTGGCTCAATGAGTCCTACTCCGCCAGGAAGTGGCATTTTCAGTGAATTTATCTGATCGCCCAAATTAGCTGCTTGATCTGCTGTGTAAGGAGTGAAACCCGGCGCACTAACGGCGTCACCGTTGGCGTTCGCCGCAAAACTTCCTGGTGCAAGCGCCACCACACTGGAATTGTTACCAATAAAAGATTTTTTCGTTTGGGTATCTGTGAGAAGCGCGGTCATTACCCCGCCTTTGCTACCAAGTACCATGTCATAGTTAGTGTTGTTAGCGTCGGGCTGTAAGCCATTGGCAAGTAGCGCGGTTATCGCTTGATCTTTTGAAACTTCGTTTCCGGTTTGAAAATTAAATGCTGACATTGTGATTGTATAAATCACGGGTATCAAAATAAAGAGCACCATCAGAATGAGACCTGGGGTGAGGAATTTAAATGGAACTGGCTTTTTAGCAAAATACACATAATTAACAATGAGAAAAATAATTGCCGTGACCAGTTGAATCACACCTGAGTGTTTACTGACCGCTGCAAGGAACATCCAGATTAAAAATGCATCAACGACGGCCATAAAAAGCACTTTGGCTATGAGCGCTTTAACGCCTGTAAATCCAGATAGACGATGCACCGTTGATCTCCAAAAATACTAGATTGATTGTTAGAAGCAAGAAAACTTGCCAGCACTGTGGCTGGCAAGTTTTCCTACAAAGAGAGCTTCTTAAATATGACTCTTCAACTAATGCGATTAGTTAGAAGCGTCGTTGAAGTCCTTCTGAAGCACTGCAGCAGCAGCATTCGCTGATGAAGTGATGTCCTTACCTTGAGTGAGAACAGCAGTCCACAAGCTAGACATAGTTGCATACCAACCTGCGCCACCAGCTGTGTCGTTCAAGAGGCTGTTGACTTGTGGTTGACCATGCAAGAAGGCGTTTCCAACTGCGATGGTGTTTGGATCTGTTGCAGCAGCAACGGCAGCAGCAGATGCTGGTGGACGTTGTGAGAGCTTAGACATCGCGAGTTGTGCGCTAGAAGAAGCAAACCAGTTAACCAAGAGCTGGCGAGCGCCGATAGCAACACCATGAGCTGATGCGTACGAGGTGAGGTATGCACCGGTGTATCCGATGAATTGAGCACCATATGTGCCAGCCTTAACACCAGGAATTGGAGCAATTCCGAAGTTGATGTTCTTAGCTGTCATACCTGCAAAGTTCCATGCACCTGTGATCGTGAATGGAATCTTGCCTGCATCGAAGTCAGCTAGGCATGCTTCTGGGGCTGGATCTGCATAACCCTGCCAGAATCCGTTTGACTTTCCATCTGAACCCAAAAGCAATGACTTAACGTTGCTAATCATTGTTGGGTTGTTCACTTCTACAGTTGTGTAGTTTGGATGGCTCTTTGAGATATCCCAAGCGCCGCCGCCAAGTGCTGACATAACTGCAACATCTTCCCATGATCCATCTACTGTGCAAAGACCAGCTGTTAGACCCTTTGAGCTCTTATTTGTTAGGTAGTAATTCACCATTGAAGAGAATGATGTTGGAGCAGAAGGTACGAGCGCCTTGTTGTATTCAAGTGCTGCACCATCGGTATCAAGAGGAATTCCGTAGACGTGGCCGGCATCAGAAACGAAGCTGATAGCGCCCGATGGGAATGAGTTCACAAGTGATCCAAGTTGGATTGGAGCTAGACGTCCGCTTGCAACATCGTCGTTAAGGACTGGGTCGCAGGTGTAAATATCTGGACCGGTTGCAGCTGTCGCATTTGTCCATGCTGTCTGGCAAGCGCTAAGAGCTGAGAAGTACTTAATATTAATTTTGTATCCAGGAACGATTGTGGTGTTGCCCTGGAGCAAAGTTGTGAGCTGAGGACCGCGTTGATCATCCGCCCAAATGGTGATGGTGCGAGTGGACGCATTTGCCGCTGGCACGAGCATTGCTGATGCAATGAGCGCTGCGCTAGCGATTGCGCCAACCACTCCTAGTTGCTTCTTTTTCATGCATTCCTCCATGGAAGTAGATTGGATCGAAATCGATCAATCGATGCTGTCGACACGTGTCGAAAGCTTTGTGCTACTGTAGAACAGATCGCCAGCCTATGGAAGGAAATCTAGGACTATTGTGGCAATTGTTATGAAAAGTTTATAGATGGCTACTCGCGCCGAAGTGGCCAAGCTCGCCGGCGTCTCGGCGAGCACCGTCTCGTATGCCTTGAGCGGTGAACGGTCGATTAAGCCTGAAACCAAAGCGCGCGTTCTCAAAGCTGTCGCTGAACTGAACTATGTCCCACATTTTGCGGCTGGTGCGCTAGCTGGGCGAAAGGCCAAAGCTCTAGCCTTGCTATTTTCTGGAGCCGAATTAGCAATTAGCCCGGTCGCGATGGAGTACATCACAGGTGCTGCGAACGCTGCCCGCGAAGATGGGTATCACCTCATTCTATGGCCAAGTGATGAAGTTGCTCTGGCAGATATCCAACGCTTTGCTGCATCTGGATTTCTCTCTGGGGTGCTCATTATGGAAATCAGACTTGAAGATGAGCGCGTTAATACCTTAGAACGATTGGGAATTCCGCTGACCATGATTGGTCGCACAACTCAGCTTGATAACCGCAAGTATGTTGATCGAGATTTCAACACCGTTGCCAACACAGCTTTAAACTATCTTCAAGAATTGAAACATAAAAACGTTGGCTTAATGACACAAGTACGTACACATTCCAACGATGTATTAGGAGTTGATTCAGGATTTTCGAACGCAATCCTTCAGGCTGCAAAAAATAATAAAATCACAATCACCGAAATTCCAGTTCGCAATACAGCATCAGCGGGTCGCGCAGCATTTTCAGAATTACAGAAGATCGCTCCTCAGGCAACTGCGTTGTTAGCACTTCCTGACCTTGCAACAATCGGCTTTCTTAGTGCGGCGAGAGAATTCGGTTTAGATATTCCAGAGCAATTTTCAATCCTTGCCCTCAATACACCGGACAATCAGTTGGAAATGGCTTGGCCACCACTCTCCACAATTACCGTTCCAGCAAACGCTATGGGTCGGGCAGCAGCAAAAATACTGATCAACCATCTTGAAGGTAAAAACGATGAGATCTCGCAGCAACTTTGGGCTGGTGAACTTGTTGTGCGTGGAACTACTGCGCCCGCGCAATAAACTCTTCCTTGCACTTTTCCATGCAAAAGTAATAATTAGCGCCATTTATGCGAGCCATCTGCGGTGCATCAGCGATACGAACTTGCATGCCACAGATTGGATCAACGGCAAACTCTTCGCTCTTACCTAGGTTTTTTCGATAAAGTGTATAGAGGGTGGCTGATACAACGATTGCGAAGAGATTGAGGTACGTCGTTGAGTTCCAGGAAAAGTGCTGATCTCCGCTCATCAACATTCTTCCCATGGGATTGGCTTTGAATGTGCTAAAAATTTCACCCACCACAAATCCTGCCGCAGACATGGTTGCCCAGAAAACAAAGAATAGTTTTCTCGTAATTTTTTTCCCATAATATTTTCTATAAATCAAAAGCAATGGGATTGAGAGCAAATCCGCGTAGATAAACGAAATGGTACCGCCAAATGAAATTCCATCATGCCAGAGTGCCGCAGCCATAGGAACATTTCCCACCGAACAGACAAATGTAATGCAGGCAATTAACGGTCCAATGACTGCGCCTTCTACCTGGCTCCACCAACTATCTCCGCGTACAAAAAGGTGGCTCCATAAGGAAGTTGGCACCGTGGTGCTCAAAATTCCAGCAACAATAAAACCAATGAGAAGTTCCACCCGCATCATTTTGAAGTCACCAATAGTGAAGCCAGCAGCATCGGAAATTTTTGCTTGTGACGATCGTGGTTCTTCTTGCTGACCTAAAAACGGCAGATGAACAATTTTTTGATCAGGGAAAAGGATCGGGAGTAGCAGCCAGAGGAGTATCGACATAAAAACTCCACCGACTATTTCAGCCACCGCAAATTGCCAGCCAAGTAATCGCCACATCACGATTGCCAAATCAGCAACTAAGTTGGTGCTGGCAAACATGAAAATAATTGAGCTCGTAAAGTCAGCACCTTTTCGATAAAGACTGTGCGCTAAGGCGCTTGCGGCATATGAACAAGATGAGCTGATAGCCCCGAAAAACATTGATTTTCCGGCGGTAGCCGCCCGATGATCGCCTAGGGTTTTAGCCATGGCGCTTTTTGGCACAAATGCTTGAATCCAGCCAGAGAGGGTAAATCCAAGAACTAGCGCCCAGAAGGTTTGATAGAACATCCAGAACGCCTCTTGGACTCCGTGCCCGAGAGCGCTCATCGATCAACCTTCCCTAAAAACTCCAAGAGATCGGTTGCGGTAATGGGGTTAATCTTCTTCGCAGCTTTCTGACCGGCACGTGAATGCATCGTGACTGCTCTGGCAACGACATCTAAAACCGCCTCCTCTCTCTGCGGTTTCCATGATGCGAGCATTGAGCCAATGAGACCAGCGAGCACATCACCACTTCCGGCAGTTGCCAGTTCGGGACCACCTTCGTGATCTACCAATGAATTTCCACTAGGCGTTGCAATCACAGTATGAGCACCCTTTAGGACCACAACTGCTCCGAGTTCTTTTGCCATCGCCAGCGCTGCCACTCTGCGATCAGATTGATCCTCTTCGACGGCGTATCCAAGTCGCTTCGCTTCACCTGCATGAGGGGTGATCACCTTCCATTGAGCATTAATCTCTGATGTTAACGAGATTGCAGAGGCATCAAGGACTGCGTAAGCCGCTTGCGGGATTTGAAAGTTCCTTGTTAATTTCGGTGAGCCAGGTCCGATCACCCACGCATCGACGTGAATATTGGCGATTGTTTTTCGAGCAACAACATCAGGGTAAGCACGCAAGACAAGAAAGGTGGGGAGCTTCTCTAAGTGCAAGTAATTAATGTACCCCGAGCCACCTCGCCTTGCTCCACCCACTGCTAACACGGCTGCGCCGGAATATGCCTTACTACCTGCAACCACACAGACTGTCCCATGCGAATATTTATTATCGCTCGCTTTCAACTCTTTAATGAATTGGTGAGACATAACTACTTCTTAAAGTCGATCTCGTACGGCCCAAAGATCAACAAATACAGGGCGATGCAAGGTAGAGGCTAAGTAATCGACGCCAGATGAACCTCCGGTGCCACTCTTGTGTCCAATAGTGCGCTCGACCATCTTCACATGGCGATAGCGCCATTCCTGTAACCCTTCATCGATGTCGACTAGTCGCTCACAGATCATGGCTGTCTCTGGATCGTCTTTATGGATCGCCACCAAAATATCTTGCACTTCTGCGTTTGGCTGATAGTGCGCACTGAAATCGCGTTCTAAGTAACTTTGGGCGATGGCATGACCTCGCTTAGAGAAGTAGACCAACGTTGAATCCCAGAGTGAACGCTTATGAGTAATCTCGGAAATTTTTGCTTGCGCTTCTGGCGGTAGATGGCTTGCCATCTTGGAATCCCGCCGACCCAAAATAGCTTCGACTTCGCGGAATTGTGCTGATTGGAATCCCGAAGATGAAGAGAGAAATTTTCTAAAGGAATTAAATTGCAGTGGTGTCATTGTTTCCAAGATATCTACTTGAGAAACACAGACTTTAAGAATGGTACGAATTCTTCCAAGCGTCGCTAAAGCAGGGTAAGTAAGACCGGCTTCTAGATTCTCTTGTGCTCTCTGAAATTCATGAATGAGTTGCTTGAACCATAACTCGTATGTTTGATGAATAATAATGAAGAGCATTTCATCATGCTCAGCGGGTTCTGATTGCAACCGTTGTAACTCGAGTAGTTCATCGACAGCTAGGTATGAGGAGTAAGTCAATGCAGAGTCGTAGTTGCTCATGTGACTTTGATATTTTCTACATTGATTTTCTCGTATTGGCGGGTGCTCACCAGGTCACGAAGTCTCGCGAAGCCATCCCAGATCTCCACATAACTAGTAGGAAGCGGTGAGATAGCCACACGAATGGAATTAGGTTCACGATAATCCGGAATCACATTCGCAAATTCACGTAGTGCGATCGCAATGCGCTTGGCATCTGGGTGCACAAGTGAGATATGCCCGCCGCGTTCGCTGGCGTTGCGTGAGGTATTCATCGTAAAACCAAGCGGGGCAAGCCAAGCGTCAAAGAGTTCGATCATCATTTGAGTACCAGTTGCACACTTATGATCAATAGCGGCGATGCTTGCTTCTTCGATCATTCCAAATGCACTTTGAATACAGCGCAATCCGATCAGCGAAGGACTGGCTATCTGGAAGCCACGCATTCCATCGTTCTTTTCAAAGACCGGCCCCATGGCAAATTGATTGCGCTGTGCAAACCAGCCTTGAATCGGAGCGTTTAGTTCAGCGTGAATTCGCTTGGAGATATACATCCATGCAGGCGCACCTGGTCCCGAATTTCCATACTTATAGGTACAACCGACAACGAGGTCTACCCCAGCCTTATCGAGCTGCATATCAATCGCGCCAACCGCATGGCTGGCATCCCAAATAGCGAGCGCTCCATACTCACGCGCCAATTCAGTAAGCGCCTTGATGTCATTGCGCGCACCAGAACGGTATTGAATTACTTCAAAAGTAATGAAAGCAACATCATCGCTCATGTATGGACGCAGAAGTTCTGGCGTGATTCGCTCATGTGGGAAATCGCTGCCAGCTTCGTTATCGATCTCAATGAGATTTAGCCCATGGCGTTCGGCAAAACCCTGCAAGATATAACGATCTGTTGGGAAGTTAGCCTTATCGATAATGATTGTTTTGCGCCCGGGTCTTGCTGCGAGTGCAGCTCCGACTAATTGATAGAAATTTACCGAGGTGGTGTCACAGGCAAGAACTTGTCCGGCAGCCGCACCAAGCGCTGCACGACCGATGAGATCGCCAGTGGATTCTGCTTCATCGATCCAATCGGCCCAACCTTCGACAATCTTCGGTCCCCACTCGTTAAGTAAGTAGTTATTGACCAGATCAATAGTGCGCTTGGGCAGCCGACCGAGCGAGTTTCCGTCGAGGTAACAAAGGTCGGGATCGGTGACTACAAATTCATCCTTGAAACGTGCAAGCGGATCTTGCGCATCAAGGGCTAGTGCATATTCACGATCGGTAACGTTCATACCCCAACTTTATGGCGAATTACTTACTTTAGAAAGTTAGCCATCTCTTTCTCGAACATATCAAGACCCATGGGTCCAATTTTCAAGGCGTAGTTATGCCAAGCTTTAATATCAAAGTTACTGCCAAGGCGAGCTTTGGCATCTTCGCGAACTTTGAGCCAGGTGCGCTCACCTACTTTGTAGGAGATCGCTTGTCCGGGCCAGCCGAGATAGCGCTCGATCTCGCTCTTTGCGAAATCTGGTGCAACCATGCCACGTTCCACGAGTAAGTTGTAACCTGATTCGGCGTTCCACACTTCGCCATTAAAATCTTTATATCCGCAGTGCATTCCAATATCGATAACTATGCGCGCTGCTCGCAGCGCTTGTCCCGAGAGATATCCCAATTCAATTGCAGGATCATCGAATGCGCCAAGTTCATCCATAAATCGCTCGGCATAAAGCGCCCATCCCTCGCCGTAGCCACTGATCCACGCATCGGTACGCTGGAAGCGGCTAAGTCGCTCTGATTCGATTACTGCTGTACCAAGTTGCAAGTGGTGACCCGGAATAGCTTCGTGATACCACGTTGATGCAATGTGCCAAAAGTTAAACCGTGTGTGACCAAGGGTTGGGTACCACGTTGTTCCTGGGCGAGAGAGATCTTCACTCGGCGCCATGTAATAAGGCGCAGCAGCTGAACCTTCAGGGGCTAGCTGTGCATCACAAAACTTGATTCTTGGATCGATATCGAAATACACACCATCAAGTTTCGCTACCGCTTCTTGAGTGAAATCTTTAAGCTTCTTTAAGAGATTGTCGGTGCCGTCGATGCGATGCAGTTCGGCGTTTTCACAGTAGTCAGCAATCTCTTTCAGGCTCTTGTCGCCAATGCCGAGTTTTGCAGCCGCTTTATACATGCGCTCGTTTATCTGAGCGAGATCTTGCACGCCCCACTCGTAAACTGCACGTAAATCCAACTTAGCGCCAGTGAAATGCTCCGCCCACGGGGCATACACACTCTCGCCTACACCGTCCTGCTCTACACACTTAGGTAGATGCACCTCAAGCAACCACGTTGAAAGCGCTGAAAGTGCTTTCTGCGCCGACAGGGCTGCTGCATGCAATTCGAGATATCTATTATCCGGATCCAACTCGCGAGCCATCTGTGCGTATCCGCCATCGCCATGCACTCTGGCCATCTCCGCAACTACCGTCGTTTGGCGCTTTGCTACCACTTTGTCACGCGCAGCCATCTCGGTAATGGTCTCTTTCCAACTTTCAAGTACGCCATCAATCGCTTGTAGGCGTGAGGTCACATTCGAAATTCCTTCGGGGGAATCAATTTTCATGATGGTGAAAATGCTGCGAATCGCGCTGATGGGATTCACAATCGGGCTAAAGCGATAGAGCGACTCACCTGATTCAAAGAGTCGAACTCGGCTCGATAGACGATCTATTAAGACATCGCGAGCAATGCGATCGATCTCATCAATCGGAGTCAAGGACTCTGCCTGTTTGATGACTTCTCTTACATACGTAATTAATTGTGTTTCGTGGGCGATGGAGAAATCATCCAAAAGATGATCACTGCCTTCGATTCCAAGTGAGGTCGCGCTCATAGGACTAAAGCGTGCGCTCTCTTCTACATATCGCGCTGAGAGTTCAAATATTGGCGAACGTGCGTTACTCATATAGCCATTTAACCAGATTGAAAGGTTTAACTAAAGGAATTACGAAGAACTTCCCGACACCCATGTAGATGAATTGCCATCACAATGACAACGTTGTTCTTCACTAAAACCAGCTAGCGCCTCTTCGATGTGTTGACCACATCCAGACCACGTTGCCTTGCCGCATACTCCACATCGGACTGCGCTACACATAGATCTCTCCCGCTCTTATTCACTGTTTTCCTTTAATTTACGTTACGCCAATTCACGCATTTGCGCCAACACGGTGAGCGAGTCTCCTGTCAGAGTTCTAGAATATGCAGGTGATGCGCAAACGCGAGAAATTTGAGATTGGCCCGGTTGCGCTCTTAGTTGCGGCTCTTGGGTTCATGGAAAACCTCGATGGCGCCATTCTGCCTACGGCTGCCCCAACCATCGCTCGTTCCTTTCATATTCTCTCGTCTCAAATCGGAATCTGCGTCACTGCCTATGTTTTGAGCATCGTCACTCTGATCCCTATCGCTTCGTGGCTTGTTGAAAAATTCGGAGTACGTCCAGTTCTTTTTGGAAGCATCATTCTGTTTGTCCTGGCCTCTGTGGCATGCGGTGAGAGCGCGAATCTCACCGAGCTGGTGATCGCGCGAATCTGCCAAGGCGCAGGCGCGGCATCTATGGTGCCAGTTGGGCGCAGAATCGTTTTGGTAGCCACTAAGCAACATGAGATACCTCGTGCCATTGCCTACCTCATTTGGCCATCATTAGCGGCACCGGTCATAGCGCCGGTCTTAGGCGGATTCTTAATTGCTCATGCCTCATGGCGTTGGATTTTTTATGTCAACTTTCCTATTGGCCTTATTTCACTTGCTATAGGCGTAAAGATAATCCCACATATTCCTGGTGGAAGCCTGCACAAATTAGATATCAAAGGCCTTTGGCTAATTACAACATCGCTTATCGGATTGGTCTTTGGAGCAGCGCAATTAGGAAATAGCCACGTTAATTTAACACTAGCTCTCTCATTACTGATATTAGGCGTCGTCTTTGGAATTCCAGCGATCAAACATCTACTGAAAACACCAAAGCCCTTGATTGACCTGAGCGCCATGAGAGTTCGCACCTTTCGGGTTGCAAATGTGAGCGGATCTTTCTACCGAATGACAGCTGTTTCACTTCCATTCGTGATGCCGCTACTTTTCCAAGACAAATTGGGTTGGAGCGCGGAAAAATCCGGTGAGGTTTTGCTGGCATACATGGCGGGTAACTTGGTATTTAAATCAATCACCAATCCACTCATTAAGCGCTATCGCTTAAGAGATCTGATGGTCTACACAACGATCATCTCCGCTCTCTCGATTCTCGCAATTATTCAACTATCAAGTCAATCCCATCTCACAGCGCTATTTTTCACCCTCTTTATCGCGGGTGGAGCCCGTTCTTTACTTCTCACTTTCTATTACGCGCTGACATTTGCCGATGTTGAGGGCGATCAGGTCGCTTACGCCAGTAATCTCAACCTGATTTTCATCAAAGGTAATGACATTGTTGGGGTATCAATGATGGTGATCGCGCTCAAAATAGGCCGTGATTACGTCTCTAGGGCCGATCAGTACACATGTGCGCTTGGGGTAATTGCCGCTCTGATGGTTATTTCTAGCTATCAATTGGTGCGACTACCCCGTGATGCTGGAAAATCACTCAAACCACAAGAGGGAGTTTTTTGATTCCTTACGAGCTGACAAGAGAGACTTTTGCTTCATCTCTCACTTTTTCGTATAACCGCTTGGGCAGGTTGGATTTTTTCCAGAAATTAACTTAATGATTTTTCCTTTTATGCATTGAATACTTTTATTCACCTTAACTGGTGCTGGCGAACTTACTTTGGTGGGTGTTGGTTGATTTGCAACTGATGTTGCAGCAGCTACTGTTGAACTTTGTGACACACCAGTACTAGTACCAGCAGCTGTAATAACTACAGCAACAGGATCAGATGCAAATCCACTTGCGATCACTCGTAAAGAAGAATCTCCAGTTTCAATGCTGGCTGGAGTCTGAAAATCAAATTTGGATTGTGCTCCACTAGCAATTGAGTATGAAGAAATATCGAAAGTTCGTGCATATGCCACATCGTGAGTGGAGTTATTTGTAATTTGAACGAGCGGATAGTTTGTAGAATTTTGGCGTTCATCACCTTCAAAAGATCCTGTTGTTAACCCACTTAATTGCTTCCCTGACAAACTATAGATTTGACCGGCACTTAAAGCAGAAGGAACCGTTGTCACAACAGGAAGATATGACTTATTAATATTCTTAATGTCGGGGGTATAGACAAAAATCTGATTACCAACCTGAGAATTCCAAAGAACCTGGCCATTTGGAAGTCCTAGCATTTCGCCACCAAACGGGCTGGCCGCTGAAGCATTTATTCCATTTGCCGTTGCATCGCCCAGCTGTTTGATACCTGTTCCATCATAGATAAAAAAGTGGCTTGGTCCGTTCTCTTTTGGATAAGTGGTCGCCGTCAGCAAGACATCTCCGTTTGCAAGAACAACCGCATTATTGTCTCCGGCTGCATATTGCACTCCGTCGACCACAGGAAATGTTGGACCAGCCTGCCAAGTGTCTGTGGAACTGTTGTAAAGAGCAGTATTAGGAGTTGCTCCAACGACAAAGAGGAGCCCATTTGGCAAGACCACGGCCGGGCCCATTTCAGAAATTCCTTGCCCCCCGTAACCGGTTGTAACTGGGGATGGCATGGCAAACGAAACTGGAGCGTTCGAAGTAGGGTTCCATTTACCAGTAGCAGGGTCATATAAATATGCGCTATTCGACGATGGCACACGAACATCCGCACTAAAAACTTTTCCATTCGGAAGCAAGGTAAAACCAGATTCTTCATTCCTTGCAGGATCGCTTTGTCCTGTAATTGACCAAGTCATAGATTTTTCATCGAAGAGAGCTTGATCTGTTGTAGGCGAATCTTGATTACCAATCATAAAGGTTCCGTTGGCAAGTACTACATTCCCAGTGTCACCGATCTTGGACCACTCGCTGTTTCCATTATTTGGAGGATTAACAGGAGTCCATGTATTCGTAACAGGATCGTAAATTGCACCAAGATTGCTATCGTAATCAGAATCCTTGGGTGGTTGTCCAAGTGAATTAATCTCTGCACCTTCAACAAGAACTTTTCCATCGGGTAGAACTGCAGCAGGGAAATAGAGAGGTTGAAAATTCGAGGACATTGAAGCTGCTTGTGACCAACTTCCGTCGATGTAACTTCCATGTGAATCTGGCGTAAGGATCCACCAGTCACTAGATCCGTTACCGGTTCCTTCATCTTCGACTAAAACTCTGCCGTCGGTAAGAAGGATCATTGCTCCCCATTGATGATCAGGAACGTTGTGTAAAACTTGCCAAGGTGACGGACCTTCGATGGTTTGAAGGTCTTCGAATACTGACCAAGCCCCACCCGGATCGAAAATATGCCAACGCACTTGGGTGCCAACCGGTAAATCAACGGAAACATAAGGCGAACCGAATCCTGGGCCGCTGGCGTCACAAGCTGCAGTGCGAGCTCTTCCAGAGGCAGGTGCGACATCTTTCCAAACACCGTTTTCAAGAGCCTGAAATATGGCGCTAGCACCATCTGCATCACATCCGCTTCGTTGGAACGTTTGTGAGTCCGCGATGGCCTGTGGTGCTGTGATCACGGTATTAAATGGAATAACCAGGGACAAGGCCGTTAGATATATTCCGATTCGTTTCATGGGTGAAGAATAGTGGCCTCGAAGTAAGAGAACTAGGAGTGTGAACTCCAGGTCAGCAGTCGATCAACGGAAGTTTGCACAAATCCTGCCTTGAAATAGAGATGTGCTGCGGACTCCGATTCGAAGCCCACTTTGACCCTGCGTGCACCTTTCTGGGCGAGGCGCTCAAGACCTGTTGCAATCAATAGGGTGGCCAATCCTCTGCGCTGGTAATTTTCTTCAACCCGCAGTGGTTCGAGCATTCCTGTTGCAGTCACAGGATCGAACCAAAACAAGGCATAACCAGCAACTTTGCCGTCGCTATCTTCGATTGCTAAATCAAGAGTTGGATCGTAAAGCGAACACTCTTTGAGGCGTTGCTCAACCAGCTCACCATTGCGCCCAATCATGGGATGAGCTTCTTTAGTTTGTGCAGAACGATCAATAATCCTAAAACCTGAAACTGGATTCACTCGTGGCCGATTCACAATCTCCAACCATGTGGTTCCTGAAATCTCATCACTAAGGAGAAAGCCACTTGCGAGTGCTAAATCAATGAGCGTTGTATTTTTTTCTGGAGTGATCAGTCGCAATGAGTGAGCCGAAAAATTATGAGCGGCGGTAATCGTTTCATTCCACACCTCTTCTAGTGATATATCTGCAGAAGCGACAAATGCATCGGTCTGCCACGTTTGACCCCATGCGCTTAACCCCACCGCTGCTACTGGGCCCTGATCATCTAGCCACACAGGAAGTTCAAGCTCATCTGTTACTCGCGGACGACGCCACCACCACTGCACGTCGGCTGCGTCCCAAATTCCATTTATGGGATCTGAGCTGCGAGAACGTTGAAGAATGAAACTAGTAGCAGCTAGCCGTTCTTTGCCACGCATAACTTCTCGCCGCAGGCTCATATCAGCAGAGCGTAGGGGGCTTAGGTTCGGCAATCAATTGCCTATTTATTGTTACGGTTATTCTTAATTTCATTGTTAAGTGCGCTTGAAGGGATTCGAACCCCTAACCTTCTGATCCGTAGTCAG
>Ga0214180_1000083_pt1 | contig 37930 bp, 31 predicted proteins | sample TroBogEpilimnion_22_FD_153018 | JGI IMG/M metagenome (GOLD analysis project Ga0214180, IMG submission 153018) | Freshwater microbial communities from Trout Bog Lake, WI - 16OCT2007 epilimnion | ecosystem: Environmental > Aquatic > Freshwater > Lake > Epilimnion/Euphotic zone | place: Trout Bog... | reverse complement strand
CGGGCCACCCGTACCACCGGGCTGGGCGGCCGGGATGAGGACATGCGCATTTCAGGGGTTTGCAAGCGCGCGTGGTCTTGGTAAACAGCGCCTCCCTTCGGGGGCCGGCCGCTTTCGCGGACGACTGGCGGGTGCATAGCTCAGTTGGTAGAGCAGCTGACTCTTAATCAGCGGGCCCAAGGTTCGAGTCCTTGTGCACCCACCAAAACCTCTCGTCATGACTGCAACTACCCTCGCGAACCCACGGTTCCACCCGGGTTTCATATCACGTTGTCGTGTGCCTCTTTAAGGTGGTTGGTTGTAATTTTTTGGACGACCCATCCCATCCAGCGAGCATTTTATCCATATTTCTAAAATTTGACGAGTTTTCCTATCTGTTTCTGTGATTGGGCGGTTGTATTGCGCGCGAAAAAGCGAGCATCGGGTCACATGCAACCGTAATGCGACGTCGGGAAATGTCGCGGCGAGGCTATCAATCGACTCGGTCCCATGCTAATGCCATGATCATCATTACCAAGCGAACTGACAACCGCCCCAGGGCGGACCTTCTGGAGGCTTCGAACATGCAATCCGTGCCCTTCCTCGCACAGCTGATTGGCCCGTGTCTGCTTGTTGTTTCCATTTCCATGCTGGCACGCCGCGAAGCGATGATCCCGCTCGTCGAAAACTTGATGCAAAACCCGCCGTTGCTGTTCGTGCTTGGCGTCATCCAGCTTCTCGGCGGTTTGGCCATCGTCCTCACTCAAGACGCCTCGAGCGGTGAGACGCTCCCCTTGGTGCTGACCATGATCGGCTGGTGGCTGATGGTTCGGGCGGTGCTGTTGATGTTCCTCTCCCAGGATGCGCTTTGGGCGCTGTTCGATGCGATGGAGCTTGAGAAATACTACTACGCTTCCAATGCCATCGGTCTCGTTCTGGGTGGCTACCTGACCTATGTCGGTTTCAGCGGGCTGCTCGGCCTGCCCGCGCTGCTGGGGTAACCCGTTAGGGCGGTGAGCGAAATCCGCCTTATCCCGCCACCCCTTCCCCAATCACCGCGAACGGTGCCCAGAAGAATGGGTGCGCGATCTCGGCAGGCAAGTCCTTTCCCGCCCGCGCCAGCATATCCACCTGCGCGGCCCGCATCGCCCCGGTGACGCCCAGCGACGCGTCGCCCCGCATCCGCCCCAGCGTGCCCGCCACCAGATATGCCGCCACCTGGTCGTTGACCGACCAATGCGTCACCAGCAGCGACCGAGCACCGGCATAGAAGAAGGCGCGCGCTAAGCCGGACAGGCTTTCACCCGCGGTCGTGCCCCCAGGTCCGCCCGAGTTACAGGCCGATAGGATCACCAGGTCGGCGTCCAAATCCAACCCGATCACCTGGGAGGCCGTCAGCAACGCACCGTTCGCATCCGCCGCGCCCATGGGTGCCGAGGTGACGATCGCCGGCTCGTGTTCGCACCGCAGATCGGTCGGCAGCAGCGCATGGCTGGAGAATTGGAGGATGCGATAGTCCTTCAACGGTGTGGCCAGCACCCGGCCCGCGGTGAACCCGTCGCCCGTCAGCGAGTCCGACGGATTGGCGCCCAACAGGGCACGCGCGGCGTCCAGTTCCTTCCGCGCGAAAGGCAGGGGCGGCAGACTGGCCAACGCGCGCGCCGCATCGCCACACGTGGACGGCGGGAAGCTGCGATCCGCCTGTGCCAAAGTCACGGGACGGGACGCGCCGAACCCAAACCAGGGCCGCGTGGCGCGCGACCCGCCGGCCACCTTGCGCAGGCTGACGAAATTGGCCGGCGCCGGGACATGGGTCAGCACGAAACGACGCAGCAGCCATGGCGCGTCCGCCAACCGGTCTGCCTCCGCCGGGCCGGTAAGCAACACCTCGAACGGCAGGGAAAGCAACGGGCCGGATGGCACGATCGCAACGGACTTGGCGCCGGCCAGCGTCGGTGCCACTTGGCCGAGGGTCAAATCGTACAGCCGTCGCGCGCCGGCGATATCGAAATCTGGCAACCGAGTGCCGGTCAGCTCGATCCCGGCCCGCACGGTGCGCACCAATGTGCCGATCGCGTCGGTGCCTTCGGGAATACGGGCAACCGCGATCTTGCCGTCGCGCAACGCGAAGACCCAGCCCTCCCGCTCGCTCAACGTCACCGACACGAGGGCCTCGTCCGGACGCATGGCAGAAAACACTTCGGACGGGCGCACGGTATCCTGCACCAGCTGGCCGAAATTCGGGGAGGCCGCCTGCAACGCGACATCCGCGTCCGCCGCCTTGGCCTCGGTCTCCGCGATCTGTTTCTCGACCGATGGCCCTTGTTCGGGCGCGTCGGTCAGCTCGTCGCGCCGACTGTACAAGGTATCCAACGCAAGCTTCAGATCGCGCCGTTGCCGAATAGCGGCGGCAACTTTGGGGTCTCGGGCGTTTTCGGCGAGCGTAGCACCGGCCTGCGCGATCTGCTGGCTCGTGATGCTGCCCTGCGCCAGTTGGGACGCGACAAACATCTCCGCCAGCGCGTCCTGCGAGCCATTGGCGGCATAAGCGGCCAGACACGGCGCCATCAGCGCCGGCGTCGTGCCGGTTTTCAGTCCGATTAGCGTCTTCGTGGCGGAACGACAGGGTATCAGCGCCCCCACCCTATCTCCGCTTCGCACCAACTGGCCCGCATACAGCAGATCGGCATCCGCCAACGGCCGCGATCCCGGCAGCGCCCGGTCGAATGCCGCCGCCGACCGGGTCAGCTCGTCCAGCGCCGCATCGTCCCGCCCAGCCTCGCCCGCCGTGATGCCGCTTGTCCGGAACAATCGGGCTGTCAAAATCGGCTTGGTCAGCCCGTTGCCCCGCGCCAGACCGTTCGCCGAAGCCAGCGCCGCATCGGCCTCGTCGGTCCGGTGCAGCAGACGCAGCGCGATCGCACGTGCCCGCCGGACCTCGATGACTCCCAACAAAGCCGATTGAGCGGCCGGGCTGGTCAGGAAATTGCGCGGCAGCGTCAAATCGCCGAATCGCGTCGCCGCCGCGCGGGTGAACGGATTGGCCGATTGCGGTGCGATGCGGGTGCGCAGTGCCTCATCCGGCACTTCCGTCGCATATGCCTGTTCCGCCACGGCCAAATCGGTCAGCGCTGCGTCGGCCTTGCCCTGGTTGATCCGATCGATGCCGCGGTAATGCGACAGCCGTGCCCGGGCCAACGGGTCCGCGGCGTTCGGGGCCAGGCTTTCGGCGCGTGCGAACAGGGCGTCGGCATCGGCGAACCGGCCTTCGTCGGAGAGTTCCAACGCCAGCGCCATCATCGGAATGGCGGTGTTCGGATTGTCCTTCCCCAGCGCCTTCTGCTGCACGGACAGCGCCGCTCGGAATGCCGCTTCGGCCGCCGCGGCATTGTTCGCCAGATTGGCGCGTGTGCCCGCCTTCATCAGCGCATCGAACTGGCCGACATCGCCGGCACTGTAGGATTGCGCGGCCAGCCGGCTGGCGAACAACGCATCCGCCGCCGAATCGGACGGTGCCGCGTCCGCCCGCATCGTGCCGGCGAGCACCCCGATCGACCGCTCCATTGCCCCAGCCGCCGGCAGCACCCCGTCGGCGAACCAGATCCTGCCCGAGACCTTCGCGACCAGTCCGACATGCGCCCAACCGCCGACCAGCCGCGTGCAGTGCAGCAACTGGGCGGGCGCGCCGGACAGAATGGTGGTAGGGATCGGTGCCTCGCACCGAAAGCGCGCGTCGATGGCGGTGCGCCAGTCGCTTGCGGCCGCCAGTGCCGCGGGATCGCCCTCCCGGCCGGACGTCACCCGAGCGCTCGGCTGTTGCCAGGTACCGCAATACACGACGGCCGACCGAGTACCGTCGGGTTTCTCGGTCGCGGCCTGCGTGCAATCCTCCCCGACGGCGTTCTTTCCGATGGCGACTTGGGCGCCAGTGCGCGGCCCAGCGCCGGAAGCATTCACGTAGGCCTCGGGCGGCGGCGTGTGGCAGCCCACCAGAAACAGCAACGCCAACCAGGACACACGCACCGTCATGGTTCCTGATCCGACACGATGGGAACCAGCAGATCGTCGTCGTCCAGATTGGGGTTGGGCAACCGGGCGATTTGGATCTCGCCGATCGGATTGCCTTTCGGCACGCTTTGGGCTGCGATCAGGACGCAGTTCGCCGAAGAAATCGGGCAGGTGTTCAGCATGTAATTGTCCGCCGTCAGCGGGGTGATATGACCGGCCGCCGCGGCTCCCGGTCCGGTCTGTCCGTTCACCGATCCGAACAGGGTCGCGGTGCCGATCGCACCGGGATACACCGCGTCCAGCGCCTTCACGTCGATCGCGCCGCTGGCCGCCGCCGCGTTGTTGAGGAACAGAATCAGCCAAGTATTGGGCGCGTTCAACCCCTGGGTCGTATCGAACGCGGTCGCGACGGAGGTATCGAGCCGCAGCACGCTGCTCGACCCATTCAAGTTGGCCACCGTCAGTTTCCCATTCTGCCGCACCGACGCGGCCGTCACATAAGCCCCGTCCTGGCCACCGGAGGCGCTCGGCAAGTCCGAAGGCTGGATCGGCCCGAACGGCCGCGCTGGTCCGTCGGTCAGCAGCGTCGTGCCGTTGGCGAAGGACAGGGTACGGCCGACATCGGTCAGCACGATCCGCGACGCCGCGATCTGTCCCGTGATCGCAAGATCGATGGAATCGTTCAACGCGAAGGTGCCGTTCGCCGCGACATGGGTCAAAACCCCGACTTGGTTCCCCGTGCCCAGCAGCGCCGAAGACCCCGCCAATCCGCCGCTGCTGGTCAAAGTACCCGCGATCAGTGTCGCGTTCGCGTTCTGCGTGACGCCGCCAGCCGATGTCGTCAGCTCGACGGTACTTGCCTCGACCAACCCCGCCAGCGTCAGAGCCTGACTGTTCACCGCTTGCAGTGTCCCGGTGGCCACCAGACCCGCGATCGTGCCGATACGGTTCGCGATGCCGAACAGCGATACGTTGCCGGCAACGCCGCCGCCGCTGGTCAAAGTGCCCGCGACCAGTGAGCCGCTGGAGGCCTGCGTCACGCCGCCGGCCGATGTCGTCAGATCGACGGTCCCCGCCCCGACCAGCCCGGCCAAGGTGAGTCCCTGACTGTCCACGACTTGCAAAAGCCCGCCCGCCGTCAGTCCGGCGATGGTGCCGATCCGGTTCGCGGTCTCGGCCAGAACGGCCGATCCGGCGATGCCGCCGCTGCTGGTCAATGTCGCCGCGACCAACGTCCCGCCGGATGCCTGCGTCACACCCCCGACGGAGGTCGTCAGATCGACCGTTGTCGCGCTAACCAGACCCGCCAATGTCAGACTTCGGCTGTCGACGACCGTCAGGTTGCCGCCTGCGGAAACACCGGCGACGGTGCCGATTTGGTTCGCGACCCCCAACAGCGACGCCGTCCCGGCAATGCCGCCCGAACTGGTCAGCAAATCCGCCGTCAACGTGGCACCGGCTGCCTGAAACAGGTTGCCGGCCGTAAGCGAAATGTCGATGGTTCCCGCGGATACCGAACCGCCGAGCGCTAGGCCGGTGCTGTTGCGCAGCGTCAAATTGCCGGCACTGACGGTGAAGCCGGCCAGCGTGCCGATCGTGTTGCCCACGGCGGTCAGCGTCGCGCCAGTTACCGCATTGCCGGTCAGCGTCCCCACGAGGATCGGTCCCACTGCCTCATCGATCGCCCCCGAGGTCCGCAGGGCCAGCGTCGCGACACGGCCGGTCAGATCGACCGAACCGCCGATGGCAATACCGGCCGCCGTCAACGACACGGCGTTACCGTTCGCCGCGTCGGTGTACTGGCCGATGGTCAACGTGCCGGTATTGATATGGAAATACAACGATCCGCCGATGGTTTGCATCGCCGTCGCCGAGAACGGCGCGATTTCGACGAACCCGTTGGGCGCGGCGATGCCGGTAGCGGGATCGCTGGTCAGATTATCCGCGATCAGCGAAATCCGCCCGCCGTTGCCCGCGGTTAAGCTGGCCGGTGTGCCACCCGAACCAAGCGCGATCGTGTCGCCGGGCTGCGTTACCTTGAAAAACAGATTGTTGGCGGTGAAGCTGCCGATCAGCGTCAAGGTCGGATCGTCGACCAGTACCAGATTGCCACTGGCGACCTGAATGCCGTTGCTGGCCGCGATCCGGTTGTTGGGATTGGTCAGCGACACATCGCCGGCGCCACTGGTCGCGAGACTGACGGAATTCGCGACGATCTGTCCGACCCCCAGGTCCGTGACGCCGCCGCCGGTCGTCGCGACGATCAGCGATCCGGTGTTGACCACGCCGCCCGCCGCGATGGTCAGACTGGGCGCGCCGATGGTCGCGCTGGCGGCGGAGGCGCCGCCCAGTGTGCCGTTTACGGTCAACGGCACGGTGTCTTGCAACACAAACGCCCCGGTATAAGGCAGCGCGCCGATGGCGCCGATCGTATTGCTGCCGTTCAGGGTCATGCTGCCGGCGATCGTTCCGATACTGACCAAGGTCGCCGTGTGGATCGACCCGGTCTCCGTCACGCCTCCCGCGGTCGCGCCGAGTGCCAGAACGGTGCCAGCGTTCAGAAAGCCGGAAATGCCGATGGTGCCGGCCTGAACGGCGATATTCCGCGCCGACACCGTTCCGGCGACCGACAGGCTGCCGGTCGTCGTCAGCGAAAAGTCTCCGCCCGCGACGCCGAAATTTTGCAGCGTCCCGATCGCATTGCCGGTGCCGGTCAGCGAAACCGTTCCGGTGACCGATCCGCTGCTTCCCAGGGCGGACGCGATAATGGTGCCGCTGGAAACCTACGTGACGCCGCCGCCGGCCGCCGAAAGATCGACCGTCGTGCCCGACAGCACATGCCCGGCATTCAGGGCGAGACCGCCTGCCCCCGCCGCCAGCGTCAACCCGTTGGTCGTGGCCACCGAACCCGTAACGGATATGGCCCCGGTGTCGCCCAGCGAAATGCCGTTGGCGGTAAAATTCCCCAATATCCCGACATTTGCCCCGGTCAGCGCCAGCGATCCGGTGCTGCCAGTCAATGTCGCGGCGGTCAAAACGTGCCCGGTCGTATTGACGATGGCACCGCCGATCTGGGTTACCATATCCAGGCTGGTCGCCGCCGAACCGAAATTACCGCCGGACACGGCGATCGTTCCCGCCGTCGCCGTCAGGCCCGTCCCCGGAACGGTCACGGCCCCGAGGCGCACGTGCGTGCTTCCAATCCCCGCGAGCGACGGCAGGCTGCTGCCCGCCCCGCCCAGCGACATCGTCGCCCCCACGGTGTTCGGCGCCAACTCGGTCGTGCCAGCCGTGACGGAGCCGCCAGCGGCGATCGCGAACGTGTCGGCCTGCAAGCCGACCACGCCCGCGCCGATGGACCCGCCGGCGGCGATCGCGATATTGCTGCTGCGCAAATACACGTTGCCGGTCGCGGTCAACATTCCCGCGACGGTCGGCGACGATCCGCTGGCGAGTTGAAAATCTCCGCCAGTCACGGCGATCCCGCCGATCTGGCCGATCGTGTTTCCGGCCGCGAGCAATGTCGAGCCGCCCGCGATTCCGCCGGTGCTTCGCAACGTCGCGCCAACGATCGCGCTGGCGGCCGACTGCGTGACACCGCCGGCGTTGACGACGCTCAGGTCGACTGTGGCGCCAGCTTGTCCGACAACGGCCGAACCCTGTAGCGCGATGCCGTTTGTCCCTGACAACGTGATGGATGGCGCCAGAAGGGTGCCGCCGCTTCCGACGCTCAGGAAGCCCGCACTGGAAACCGCGATGCTGCCAGATGTCGAAACGATACCGGAAATGGCGAGATCGCTTTTGCTGGCGACCTGAATGCCCGTCGACCCGACGCCCGTATCGAGGAACGCGCCCAGCGCGGCAAGAGAATTGGCCTGCTTCAGCGTCGCGCCGCCAACGGAACCGCCGCTGAGCGTCGCCGCCCCGATCGTCCCACCTGTTTGCGCGATCGTCTGCGCCGACGTCAGGCCGACGGAGCCACTGCCGGCGTTGACGTTCGCGGCCAGAATGAGGTTCCCCGACGTATTCGTCGACAAAACGATCGCGCCATTGTTCGCGATCAGCCCGTTCGTGCCCGCGACCGATCCGATTGTCAGATCCGACGACGTGTTGGCGAACGTGAAGCTGTTCCCCGTCCCGCTCACCGATCCCGCCAGCGTGCCGACATGGTTCGCGATCGCAGACAGGCTGACCGAACCGGTTCCCGCCGTCGCCGACAGATTGGCGATGGCGATGCTGCCGGCGGTGGCATCCTGGGTAACGCCGCCACCCGCGCTCAGCACCAAGGTAGACCCGGTGCCGCCGGAAATCGTCGCGTTCAACGCGATATTCCCGGTCTGGGTCTGCAATGTCAGCGTTTTGCCCGCGCCGACCGTCAACGGTGCGCCCGTTTGCAGCGTGATCGAATTGGTCGCCTGCAACACCAGATTGGCGTTCAGCGCGTTTATTTCGCCGTTGGTGATGGTATTGGCGCCGGCGTTGTCGGCATAGGCGATCTGACCCGCGCCGCTCAGCGTGCTGTCCAGCGCGCCGCTACCGGCCGCGCCCGCGACGATCGACAAATCCGTGGGGTCCAGCAGCAGCGTGCCTGTCGAACCCTTTCGAGCCGAAACATCGACCGCACCGGTCAGCGACAAGGCCGGCCCGGATACCTCTACGAAACCACCATTGCCGCCGGCCTGGCCGCCCTTGGCGGACAACGTGCCCGCCATGGTCGTCGTGCCGCCGGAGACCACCGAGATATGCCCGCCATTGCCTGTCCGGTGGGCATTCGCTGTCACCGTCGCGCTTTTGGCGACGGTCGCGTTGCCGGTGGCATTGACCGAGACCGTCCCGCCGCCGTCGGCCGACACCTGACCGACGATCTCCAACGACCCGCCGATACTGGCGATAGAAATGGTCCCTGCCTTGTTGGCGGAAATCGTGCCTCCGGCCGAAACCAAGTTCTGCACCACCCCGTCCGCCGCCCGCGCCGTCAGCTGCACCGTTCCGCCAGCCGCGCGAATGACCCCGGTGTTGGTCACCAAAGCCGCCGTCCCGTCCGGCGCCTCGGTCACCTGTTTGGTGATGTTCACCGACACCAGCCCGTCGCCGTACATATCCAGCGTGACCGCGCGCGCGCCCGCCAGCACCACATGCCCCATCCGAGCATCGATCGTCCCGCTGTTCGATACGCTCGGCGCCACAAGCGCCGCGAGGCCTGCACCCTTGACCGTGATGGTGCCCTGATTCGATACGCGTGCGTTCGGTTTCGCCGCCTGATCGAACACCATATTCCCAGCAGCGAAATTGGCATTGCCGATGCCGGCGGCGGTCGCCATCAGCCCGTTCGTGTTGACCTGCGATCCCCCCAGAAACGTCACCCCCGACTGGTTCTCGATAATCACCTGTCCGTTGGCGGAGATACGGCCGGCAATCTGCGACGGATCCGGCCCCACGACCCGATTCAGAACTACGGCGCTCGCATTCGGCTGGTTGAACCGCACCGCCTGCTGGCTGCCGACATCGAAGCTCTGCCAATCGATGGCGGCCCGTTGAGTCGCCTGATTGATCGTCGTTTTATTCGCTCCGTAAGCGATGGCGGCCTGCCCGACGACCACGGTGCCGCCGGTCGGACGCGCATTCGGGGCCGGCTGCGCCATGGCGGTCGCGTGCAACGCGGTGCTCAACAGCAGCGCCGCCCGCGTGTACCGCACCCACAGGATGTGCCGGGGTTTCGCCATCTTAAAAATGCCCCAGGATGCGCCAATACAGGCCAATGCCGTTCAGGGCCGACACGCCCTGATTTTGCCCTCCGCCGGGATAGACGTTGAAACGCCCCAACGCTTCCACATCCAATTCCGCGTAGCTGGTCAATTGCAGCCGCGTGCCGCCGCCGGCGGAAGCGACCTTCGTCGCGTAATCCGCCGACTGGTTTTGCCACGTCTGACCCCAGTCGTAGAAAACGTAGAACTGCGCGGCGATGTCGGTATCCGTATGGAAGAACGGCACGCCGAAACTGGTATTGAGCTGCAATTCCGCCGTCGCCGCCAGCGCCTTATCGCCGGGCACCTGACCCGAATAATACCCCCGCGTGAACCGCGATCCGCCGAGATAGAACTGTTCCGCGGGCGGCAGAATATTATCGCTCCATTGCCCGGTCGCCAGCACCATCAGCGCCACCGACGCACCGTCCCACGGGGCGAACAGGGTTTGGGTGCGGCCGACCTCGAAATTCACCTTGGTGAAATCGGACCGTTCGTGCTGACGGGCGGAAGAAAAGGCGGTACCGGTGGTGGAAGCACCCAGCAAACGCAAACCCTCCGACGCCCGCACCGATATCGTGTTCAAGGCCGAATAATCCGTTCCGAACCAGATATCCGACAGGACGTAATCTTCCCCCAATCGTATCACCCGCAACGAATCGAAACTGGCGCGTGTGCTGGGCGTCCCCGTGAACACGGTCGCCTCCATCCCATCCAATCCGCCGTACACGCTCAATGTCTGCTGGCGGGACCGGATCAAAGGATAGCTCGCCTGTGTGCCGAAGACGGTGGTCAACCCCTGATATCCCGTGCGTCCCAGCGCCCCGGTGGGGTTCACCACGCCGTGCCCGGCATAGATTTTGACCTTCAGGCCCGACGATCCCACGAGAAATTCGCTCGATACCTGCCCGAAATTCTGGCTGTTCGGGAACGTATGGTAGAACGAAAACTCGGTCTTTTCCCCGAACTCCGTAAAACTGTTCAAATCCAGCGCCGTCAGGCCCTCATTGGGTCCCGTCTGATAATACGCTCGGTTATCGGCCGAAATCAGGCCGGACACCGCGCGCCGGCTGACCTGCGCGATCAAGGTCATCGCCCCCGGCTCATTGTTGGACGGCTCCAGCACCGATCGCAGTGTCACCCCCGGCACGTCCTGCGCCAGCAGCAGATATCGCTCCAGCGTCGCGGCGGCGATGGGGCGTTCTTCGGTCAGGCGGTTGAGGAACCGCAGCACCTGCACGCCCGCCGGCCCGATATCGCCGTCCAGTTTGACGCGGGCGATATAGCCCTCGGTCACCACGAAACGCAGGCGGCCGGCGCCATCCAGCTTGACTGAGACGGTCGTCAGAACGAACCCGCGCGACCGGTAATGCCGCAGGATCGCCAGACGCGCGGCCTCAATTTTCGGAATGCGGGTGTCCGGCGCGATGAGGCCTTCGGTGTAGGGCGTCAGCGCGGCGTTCGGGAACGCGGTGGCGCCCTGCACGGCGACGGACACGACGCGGACGGGCCGGTCCGGGACGTCCGAATCCGCGATGGTGGGAAGCTGGGGCACCGCGCCGGGCGCCGACGGCGTGACCACCGGGGCCTCCATCCGCGGCAAGGGCGAACCTTGCGGCACCGCGCGGCTTTGCGCCGATGCGCCGACGTGCGGAGACGCCGCCACGACGCAGGCGCAAACCACAAGCATCGTCCGCCGGACGGCCCAGCGGTGTTTCACGACAGCCACCTGCGTGCCTTTGTATCTACCCGCCCGGTCATCGACGCCGCGTTTGTCGCGGTCGCCCCAAGCCCTGATCGACGAACCCCGTCACATACCTCAGCGAGCGGCGCGCTGCGCCATGCGCGTCGCCATGACAGGGGTTAGCAGCAAACAGACTGCTGCCGCCAGCATGAACAAGCTGGTGACGATCATCGGCACCTCGTACCCGCCGGTGTAATCCCGCACGATCCCCACCATTTGCGGTGCCGCGTAACCCGAGATATTGCCGATCGAATTGATGATCGCGATGCCGCCGGCCGCCGCCGCCGGCCCGAGGAAGGCCGTCGGCAGGTTCCAGAAGGTCGGCAGCGACGACGAAATCCCGAATCCGGCGATGCAATACGCGGCCAGCGCGACCATGGGATAGTGGGTCAAGGTAAGCCCGACCAGCATCAACCCGAAGCTGGCGATCAGGCAGGGACCGGCAACATGCCACAACCGCTCCCCAGTGCGATCGGAACTGCGCGACAGCAGGATCATCCCCACGCAACCCGCCAGATTAGGCAGCGACGACAGATAGCTGGCGGTCAGGTCGCTGAACCCCATGCCCTTGATCATCAGCGGCAGGAAGAAGTTCTTGCCGTACACCCCGACGCCGATCAGCGCGTAGCCCAGGATCAGCAGCACCACGACCGGTGTTTTCAGCGCCTGCCACAGCGACAGGCTTTGCGTCACCGACGTGCGGCTTTCCTCCTCCAGTTTGGCGGTGAGCCAGGCGCGCTCATCCGCCGCCAGGAAGTCCGCGTCCGCCACCTTGTCGCGCAGCAGGAAGGGGCAGGATATGGCCAGCAGCAAAGCGGGGATGCCCTCGATCAGGAACACCCATTGCCAGCCGGCGACGCCGTGCCAGCCGTCCAGTTGCAGCAGATTGCCCGACAGCGGGCCGCCCAGCACGCTCGCCCCCGCGCCGCAGGCATAGAAAAGTCCCATTGCCCGTCCGCGATGGCGGGACGGGAACCAGCGGGTCATGAACCAGGCGACGCCGGGGAAGTAGCCGGCTTCCGCGATGCCCAGCAAGAAGCGCACCGCGACGAAGCTGGTGGCGTCGGTGACGAAGGCGGTGCCGGCGGAGCACAGGCCCCACGCGATCATGACGATGGCCAGCCATCGCCGAGCGCCGAGCCGCGTGAGGATGGAGTTCGCGGGCAGTTGGAAGAGCACGTAACTCCAGAAAAACGCCCCGGCGCCCAGCCCGTATGTGGTGGCGGACAGACCCAGGGCCTTGTTCATGGTCAGCGCGGCGATGGAGACGTTGAAACGATCGAGCGCGTTGACGAAGTAGCCAAGCGCGAGGAATGGCACCAGCCGCCAAGCGACCTTGCGCATCACCGATTGTTCTTGGTCCATTTTTCCTCCCGCCGCGTTGGACGCGTCCGATGTTTGTCGGCAGCCTAGGCAGATGCTCTGGGGCTTGTCACGTTTATTCAACCGCTGGCTTGCCAAGTTCCGGCGGCCGGAGGAGGTTCCGCGGATGACCCAGACCCTGTTCGACAAGATATGGAACGCCCATGTCGTCGTCGCCCGCGACGATGGCACGAATTTGCTGTGGATCGACCGTCATCTGGTGCACGACGGCGGCTTCCACGGGTTCGATATGCTGAACCATTCCGGCCGTCCGCTGCGCCGGCCCGATCTGACGTTCGGGGTCACGGATCACTATGTGCCATCCCACAGCCGGTCTTTGCCGATCGCGGACCCCGAGGGCGCCGCCCTGGTCGCGCGGCTGAGCGCCAATGCGCGGCGCCATGGCTTCGACTCCATGGGCCTCGACGATCCGCGCCAGGGCATCGTGCATGTGGTGGGACCCGAGCAGGGGATCACGCTGCCGGGGCTGACGTTGGTGTGCGGGGATTCGCATACGGCGACGCATGGCGCGTTCGGCACGCTGGCGTTCGGGATCGGCGCGTCGGAGGTCGGGCATGTGCTGGCGACTCAGACCATTTGGCAGCGCAAGCCCAAGCGTATGCGGATTACGGTCGATGGGATGCTGGGCCCGCACGTCTCGGCGAAGGATGTCATTCTGGCCATCATCGCGCGGATCGGCGCGGCCGGGGCGGTCGGGTATGCGATCGAATACACGGGTTCGGCGATCCGGGCGCTGTCGATGGAAGGCCGGATGACGCTGTGCAACATGACCATCGAGGCCGGCAGCCGCACCGGTATGATCGCCCCCGACGACACAGCGTTTCAGTATCTGCACGGCCGGCCCCGGGCGCCGAAAGGCGCCTTGTGGGACACGGCGGTGGCAGCGTGGCGGTTGTTGCCGACCGATGACGGCGCGAGTTTCGATACCGAGGTCGCGCTGCACGCCTCCGACATTGCGCCGACGGTGACCTGGGGCAATTCCCTGGATACGGCGCTGCCCGTGACCGACCGCGTGCCCGATCCGGCGGCAGCCCCCGACGTGGCCTCCGCCGACCGGATCGCGGCGCAGCTGGCTTACATGGGTCTAACCGCGAATCAGCCTTTGGACGGCATTCCGCTGGACCGTGTGTTCATCGGCACCTGCACCAACGGCCGGATCGAGGACCTGCGCGCCGCCGCCGCCATTCTGCGTGGCCGGAAAGCGGCGATCCCCGGTCTGGTGGTCCCCGGATCGGTCCCGATCAAGCAACAGGCCGAAGCCGAGGGCCTCGGGCGCATTTTCGCCGATGCCGGCCTGACTTGGGGCGAACCCGGATGTTCCGCCTGCACCGGCATGAACGGCGATTACGTGCCGGCCGGACAGCGCTGCGCCGCCACGTCCAACCGCAACTTCGTGGGGCGCCAGGGACCGGGATCGCGCACGCATCTGATGTCCCCGGCCATGGCTGCCGCCGCCGCGGTGACCGGAACCATCACCGATGTGCGGAGGATCGCGCCGTGAAGCCGTTCACCACCGTCTCCGGCCCCGCCGCCGCGTTGGATCGCCCCAACATCGATACCGATCAGATCATTCCCGCTCGGTTTTTGAGGAAACCGCGGTCCGACGGATACAACAACTTCCTGTTCCACGATGTGCGACAGTCGGAGGCGGATTTCCCACTTGGCCCGACGGGGAACCCGGAAATCCTGGTCGGCGCCGCCAATTTCGGCTGCGGATCGTCGCGCGAAGGCGCAGTCTATGCGCTGGGCGATGGCGGTATCCGCTGCGTGATCGCCCCCAGCTTCGGTGACATCTTCGCGGGGAATGCCAGCAAAAACGGCCTGCTGACCGTGATCCTGCCGGAGGAACGCTGCGCCGAATTGCGCGCGGCCGCAGCGGAGGGGGCGGATATCACGGTCGATCTGCCCAACCAGCAGGTCCGTGCCGCCAACAGCGTCTACGCGTTCGAGATCGATCCCTTCCGTAAGCGGTGCCTGCTGGAGGGGCTGGACGATATCGGGCTGACGCTCGCGAACAACGAGGCGATTGCCGCGTTCGAGGCCGCGGATCGGGCGGGGCGGGCTTGGGCGGTGCCGGATCGTGGATAGGGGCGATGGCCCCTTGCGCGGTAAGGTAGAGAGACGGTCGCCCCCAAAACGCGTCATGCGCGGACTTGATCCGCGCACCCCAAGCGGCACAATGCCGCGACCGTGTGCCGCTCGGGGTGGCCGGATCAAGTCCGGCCATGACGAAGTTGTTGGGGGTCTACCTCCGATTTTCGCGCCGTTGCGCTCCTTGCGCGCATGAAATTCCTAACCGATTTCGCCGATCAGGCGGTGGTGCTGCCGCTGGTGTTCGCGGTGGCGGCGGTTCTGGCGTGGCAGGGTTGGCGCCGTGGGGCGTTTGTGTGGCTCGTCGCGATCGGCGCGACATTCTCGGTCATGCTGGCCCTGAAGCTGATTTTTCTCGGCTGTAGCCCGGTTTTCAGCGCGATAGCGCTCCAAAGCCCCAGCGGCCACGTCGCCGCTGCGTCGGTGGTAACCGGCGGCCTGTTGGGACTTTACGGGCGCGGACGGGGCACCATAGTCGGCGTCGTAGTCCTGGTCGCCGTCGTCGTCGGCCTGACCCGGGTTGGCCTGCATTTCCATTCCTGGCCCGAGGTCGTCCTCGGCGGCTGCGTCGGCCTTACCGGAGCGCTGGCCTTCGCTCACTTCCTCGGCCCGGCGCGGAAGATTCGCGCCCGCCCGTTGATCCTAACCGCTGTTTTCGTCCTGGCGGTGTTCCATGGCCGGCATCTGGAAGCCGAGATCGCGATCCGCCAAGCCGCGCACGAGGCAGGATGGTGCCAAGGCTCGGGCTGGCATTAGGCCCGCCCGTAAGTGTCCTCGTACCGGACGATATCGTCCTCCCCCAGATACGCACCGGCCTGCACCTCGATCAGGGTCAGCGGGATTTTGCCGGGGTTTTCCAGCCGGTGCACGCAGCCCAGCGGCAGATAGACGCTTTCGTTCTCCCGCAGGATCATCGTTTCACTGTCCCGCGTCACGCGAGCGGTGCCGTTCACCACCACCCAGTGTTCGGCACGGTGGTAGTGGCTTTGCAACGACAACTGCCGGCCCGGCTGCACGACGATGCGTTTGACCTGGAACCGGTCGCCCTGGATCAGGCTTTCGTAGAACCCCCAGGGGCGGTGGCCGCGGTTGTGCGCCGTCGCCTCCGACCGGCCGGCCGCCTTCAGCCGGTCCACGATCTTTTTCACATCCTGTGCGTGGTCGCGGTGCATCGCCAGCACGGCATCCTCGGTCGAGACCAGAACCACGTCCTTCAGCCCGATCACCGCTGCCAGCTTGCTGTCCGCGCGGACGTAGCAATTTTCCGCGCCTTCCAGCACGACATCGCCCAGCGTCACGTTGCCCGCCGCGTCTTTGGCGCCGAGTTCCCACAGCGCGCTCCAGCTCCCGACATCCGACCAGCCGATATCCGCCGGCACGACGGCCGCGCGCGCGGTCCGTTCCGCGACCGCGTAGTCGAGGCTGATGGACGGGCCGGCGGCGAATGCCTCGACGCCGAGGCGGATGAAATCCAGATCGGTGTGCCGCGCCGCGACCGACGCGCGCACCGCCGGCAACACGTCCGGGGCGTGGGTGTCCAGTTCCTCCAGCAAGGTCCGAGCGGTAAAGACGAACATGCCGGAGTTCCAAAGATGCTGCCCGCCCGCGACCAAGGCGGCGGCGGTGGCGGCATCGGGCTTTTCCAAGAAGCGCGCGACGGAACGCACACCGGGCAGGCCGGGCAGTTCCGGGCCTTGTTCGATGTAACCGTAACCGGTTTCCGGGGCGGTCGGCTTCATGCCGAATGTCACGACTTTGCCAGCGCGCGCGGCGGCGGCGGCGTGGCGGAGCGCTGTCAGAAGCGCGGGGACGTCCGCAATGGCAGCATCGGCGGCCATCATCCACAGGACGGCGTCGGGGTTTTCCTCCGCCACCAGCACGGCGGCGGCGGCGATGGCGGGGGCGCTGTTGCGGCCGACGGGTTCCAGGACGATGCGCGCGCCCTCGATCCCGGCGCCGCGCAGCTGTTCGGCGATCAGAAAGCGGTGTTCCTGGTTGCACACCACGATCGGCGGGGCGAAATCCGGCCCTTTGGCGCGCAAAGCGGTTTCCTGGATCATCGTCCGCTCCGACACCAGGGGCCAGAGCTGCTTGGGGAAGCTCTCGCGCGACACCGGCCACAGGCGGGTGCCGGAGCCACCGGACAGAATCACGGGAACGATTTGGGTCATGGCATCCTGGCTGCTTGCGTCGCGCTTTCCTTGCCCAATCGGCGGCCCGATGCCAAGCTCTTTCCGTGAAAGGGAGAACCCATCATGCGCATCGAAATCGAATACTGCGGCATGTGAGGCTATGAGCCACGCGCCCGTGCGGCCCGTGACCAGTTGCTGCGTGTCCACCCCAACGCCGAGATCGCCCTGAAGAAATCGGGCGGCGGCGTGTTCGAGATTTCTGTCAATGGACGGCTGACGTATTCGAAGAAGGCAACCGGCCGGTTTCCGACCGACGTGGAGGTCGTCGGGTCCTGACTTGCCCAACCGCGCCATTCCCCCGACAATCGGAGGGACCATAAGGAAGGACGCACGAGCGTGGCCGGATTCAAGAGTACCGAACGATACATCGCCTCCCGCGACCTGGAAGTCGCGGTCAACGCCGCCGTGACGCTGCAGCGCCCGCTGCTGGTGAAAGGCGAACCCGGCACCGGCAAGACCGTGCTGGCGCATGAGGTCGCGCAATCCCTGGGCATGCCGCTGATCGAGTGGCATATCAAATCCACCACCAAGGCGCAGCAGGGTCTGTACGAATACGACGCCGTGTCCCGCCTGCGCGACGGCCAGTTGGGCGACGAACGCGTGCGCGACATCTCCAACTACATCGTGCGCGGTAAGCTTTGGGACGCGTTCGAGGCCGAGAAGCAGGTGCTGGTGCTGATCGACGAGATCGACAAGGCGGATATCGAGTTCCCGAACGATCTGCTGCTGGAACTCGATCGCATGCAGTTCTTCGTCTACGAGACCCGCAAGACCATCGCCGCTCGTCACCGGCCGATCGTGATCATCACCTCGAACAATGAGAAGGAGCTGCCGGACGCGTTCCTGCGCCGCTGCTTCTTCCACTACATCCGCTTTCCCGACCGGGAGACGATGGAGAAGATCGTCCAGACCCACTACCCCGACATCCGCAAGGATCTGGCGCGCGAGGCGTTGAACGTCTTCTTCCAAATCCGCGAAGTCCCCGGCCTGAAGAAGAAGCCGGCGACGTCCGAACTGCTGGATTGGTTGAAGCTGCTGATGGTCGAAGACCTGCCGCCCGACGCGCTGCGGTCGAACGAAAAACACGTCGTCATCCCGCCGCTGCACGGCGCCCTGTTGAAGAATGAGCAGGACGTGCATCTGTTCGAGCGTCTGGCCTTCCTGGCGCGCCGGGGGAACTGATGTTTTCGCACCTCGTCCTGGGTTTGCGTTCGGCGGGTCTGCCGGCCTCCATCACCGAATACCTCACGTTGATGGGGGCGATGAAGGCCGGCGTCGCGGAGTACAGCGTCGACGATTTCTATTATCTGGCGCGCGCGACCCTGGTGAAGGACGAGCGGCATCTTGATAAATTCGACCGCGTGTTCGCGACCTGCTTCAAGGGGCTGGAGCCGACGGATGTCCTGAAGGTGCAGGATCTGCCGGAGGAATGGCTGCGCAAACTGGCCGAGAAATTCCTGACGCCCGAAGAAGTCGCTGCCATTGAGACGTTGGGTGGTTTCGAGGCGTTGATGGAACGCCTGAAACAACTGCTGGCGGAGCAGGACAGCCGCCACCAGGGCGGATCGAAATGGATCGGCACGGCGGGCACGTCCCCGTTCGGCGCGTACGGTGCGAACCCCGAGGGCGTGCGGATCGGGCAGGACAAATCCCGCAACCGCACCGCCGTGAAGGTGTGGGACAAGCGGGAATTCAAGGACCTGGACGACACCGTCGAACTCGGCACCCGCGGCATGAAGCTGGCCCTGCGCCGGCTGCGCCGGTTCGCGCGTCAAGGGGCGGCGACGGAACTCGATCTGCCGGATACGATCCTGGCGACGGCGAAAAACGCCGGGTCTTTGGACCTGAAAATGGTGCCGGAACGGCATAATACCGTGAAGGTGCTGCTGCTGCTGGATATCGGCGGCTCCATGGACGATCACGTGAAGCTGACCGAGGAATTGTTTTCGGCGGCACGTTCCGAATTCAAGCATTTGGAACACTATTATTTCCATAATTGCCCGTACGAGCGGGTATGGAAAAACAACCGCCGGCGGCATGAGGAAGTGATTCCGACCTGGCAGGTGCTGCGGACCTACGGGCCGGACTATAAACTGGTCATTGTCGGCGATGGCGCGATGAGCCCTTACGAGATCAACATGGCCGGCGGGTCGGTGGAACACTGGAACGAAGAAGCCGGTTCGGTGTGGCTGGAACGCCTGACCGGGCATTACCGGCGGAGCGCTTGGTTGAACCCGACCCCAAAACAGAGCTGGGGGCATGTGCGGTCGATCAACATGCTCAACGATCTGATGGAAGGGCGTATGTTCCCGCTGACGGTGAACGGGATCGACGACATGACGAAGGAATTGAGCCGTTAACCTGGATAATCGTCATGGCCGGGCCTGACCTGACCATCTTTATCCTATTGGCCTGAGATGGTCGGGTCAGGCCCGACCATGACGAAATGGGAAGGAAACAACGTATGCCCCGCTTGGCAGGAAAAATCGCCCTTATCACCGGCTCCGGTACCGGCATCGGTCGCGCGACGGCGAAGAAAATGGCAGCCGAGGGCGCGAAAGTCGTGGTGGCGGAGCTGAATGAGGCCGCCGGACAGCAAACCGTTGCCATCATCGCACAAGCTGGCGGCGACGCGATCTTCGTGCGCACCGACGTGACCGACCCCGAGAGCATGCAGGCCGCCATCGCCCGCTGCGTCGCGCATTACGGTGCGCTGCATGTGCTGCACAACAACGCCGGCGGTTCCACCAACGTCGATGGCAATGTGGTGGCCGCGCCGATCGATGAGTTCTGGCGCGTCATAAAACTCGATCTGTTCGGCACGTTCCTGGGCTGCAAATTCGGCATTCCCGCGATTATCGCCTCCGGCGGCGGGTCGGTGATCAACATGTCGTCCAACGTGGCGCTGATGGGCATTCCCGGACGCGATTGCTACACCGCCGCGAAGGGCGGGGTCGCGTCGATGACACGGTCGATGGCGGTGGAATTCGCGCCGTCCCAAGTCCGGGTGAACGCGATCGCTCCATCCGCCACCATGACCGAACGCGTGCGGGCGCTGGTGGCCGGCAACGCGGCGTTGGGCAAATTGGCGAATTCTCATCTGGTCGGGCTGATCGAACCGGAGGATATCGCCGACATGGCGGTGTTCCTTGCATCCGATGAGTCGCGAAAAGTCACCGGCCACGTCTACCCGGTCGATTCCGGCGTCACCATTTCCTAGAGGGCGGAGCAAGAAAATGAAAATCAAGCGCGTCGAACATATCGCCATCGCCGTCGATTCCATGAAGCAGTCGCTCGATCTGATGCGCGACACGTTCGGTCTGGACCTGGAATACGAGGAGCAGATCGGCCAGACCAAGCTCGCGATGCTGCCGGTCGGACAGACGTATATCGAATTGCTGGAAGGCCAGGGGCCCGAGTCCGGCGTGACGAAATGGATCGCGGAAAAGGGCACCGGGCTGTTCCACATCTGCTTCGAGGTGGACGATATCGAGGGTGCGATCGCGGAGCTGAAAGCCAAAAACGTGAAGCTGCAGAGCGAGACGTGGAAGACGGGCCATGGCGGGTCGAAGATCGTGTTCCTCGACCCCTCCGCGACAGGGAATGTGGTGATCGAGCTGGCCGAACTGGCGCCGGGGCATTGACCATGTCAGGCTTCGTTTATCCGGAATTTCTGGTCGAAACCGATTGGCTCGAACAGAATCTCGCCAATCCCAAGGTTGTCGTGCTGGACTGCACCGTGCATCTGTTGACGCAGCCGAACGGTCCGTACCAGATCAAGCCGGCGCGCGAGGATTTCGAAAAAGGTCACATCCCCGGTGCTCGGTTTTGTAACGTTCAGCACGACGTGTCGGATACGAGTCAAAAATTCGCCTTCATGCGACCGAACGCAGAGAGCTTCGCGGCCACGATGCGCCGCTTCGGTATCAGCAACGATACGCGGGTGATCACCTACAGCACCGCCAACCCTTGGTGGGCGACGCGCGTGTGGTGGCTGCTGCGGGAATTCGGCCACGACAACGCCGCGGTACTGAACGGAGGCTGGCAAAAATGGAGCCGAGAAGGCCGCCCGTCCGCGGGAGGCTTGGTTATTCCAGCGAATCCCGGAACATTTACCGTGCGAGCCGAACGCGGCTTGATGGTGGGCAAGGATGAGGTCGTCGCCGCGATGGGCGATGCCGCGGTCTGCACGCTGAATGCGTTGATGCCCGCGCAATATGCTGGGGGCACATACGGGCGGCCTGGGCAAATTCCTGGCAGCGTGGCCGTCCCGGCGGGGCATCTGCTGGACCCCGCGACCAATTGCTTCCTGCCGGCCGATCAGTTGCGGGCGAAACTGGCCGCCGTCGGGGCGATGGACCGTCCCGTGATCGCCTATTGCGGCGGCGGGATCGCGGCCAGCGCGGATGCTCTGGCATTGATCATGCTGGGGCATGAGAACGTGAAAATTTACGACGCGTCGCTGTCGGAATGGGCGAAAGACGAAACCCTGCCGATGGCGACGGCCTGATCCAAAGGAGACTCCACCCATGCGTATGCAAAATAAAATCGGTATCGTCACTGCCGCCGGGTCCGGCATGGGCCGAGCGGGGGCGATTCGTTTCGCGAAAGAGGGCGCCTCGGTCGCGGTGGTCGATCTGAACCCCGATGCCGCTGCCGCCGTGGTCAAAACGATCACCGATGCGGGCGGCAAGGCGATCGCGCTGTCCGGCGACCTGACCGACAACGATTTCGCGCGCGGCATCGTGCGGGAAACCACGAAAGCGTTCGGCGCGCTGGATTTTCTGTGGAACCATGTCGGCTCCCCCGGTCCGGCTTCGATCGAAGGTCTGGACTGGAACGACTACGATTTCACCATGAACCTGAATGTGAAGTCGGTGCTGATTACCACCGAAGCGGCATTGCCGGAGCTGCGGGCGCGCGGCGGCGGATCGATCCTGTTCACGGCTTCGACCTCCGGCCTGGTCGGCTCGCAGTTCAGCCCGGTCTATAACGTCGCGAAATTCGGCATTGTCGGCATGGTGCGCGGCCTGTCCAAGCGCTACGCGAAGGAGAAAATCCGGGTGAACGCGGTGTGCCCCGGTCCGATCGATACGCCGATGCTGCGGGTGTTCGTGGCACGCCCGGATAGCCAGTTGCCGGCGGGCGAAACCCCGGAAACCCTGGTGCAGAAGCGTGCCGGCCAAACCCCGATGGGCCGCCCCGGCCAACCCGAGGAAATCGCCAACGCGGCGCTGTTCCTGCTGTCGGATGAGGCTTCGTTCGTGACCGGTGTGGCGCTGGCGGTGGATGGCGGAGCGACGGCGTAACAAACAAACCGTCATGGTCGGGCCTGACCCGACCATCTTTTTCCAATTGGCCTGAGATGGTCGGGTCAGGCCCGACCATGACGGGATCGGTATTAAACCGCATCCTCTAAAATATCCGTAATAGCCCGCTCCAAGTGCCGGAGCGTATTGCACACCGTCACCAGATTGCAGAACGGCGCATAGCGGTACATATCCGAATCCCCGGTCCCCCAGGCGGATTTATATTCCGGGTTCAACCAGATAATCCGCTTCGACCGCTGCGACATCCGCGACACGATTTCCGTTCGCGGATCGGTGCGGTTGCCGCGGGCGTCACCCAGGATGATGATCGTCGTTTTCGGGGTGACGTACTGCATCCACCCATCCTCGAAATCGGCGAAGGAATTGCCGAAGTTCGAGGACCCGAAGCCGATCGTCTCCATGATCTTGGTAATAGCCTGCTCGACCGGTTCCTTTTCCAGAATCTCGGAAACCTCGATCAGCGACCCAGCGAAAGCGAACGACCTGATATCCGACAACGCCTCATTCAGCGCGTACAGGAACATCAGCAAAAACTGCGACATCGGTGCGACCGAACCGGACACGTCGCACAGCACCATCACGCGCGGCTTTTCGATGCGCTTCTGCTTCCAAACCGTGATGAACGGAATCCCGCCCCAGCCCATGTTGCGGCGCATGGTGCGGCGGATATCCAACTGCCCGCGCAGCCGGCGGCGCCGGGTTTTCGCGTAGCGGGCGGCGAGTTTCTTCGCCATCTGCCGCACCAGCACCCGCATCCGGTCCAGATCGCGCCGTTCCAGGTTCGACAGCCGAGCGGATTTCAGCAGTTCCTCGCGGAATTTCTCGGTCTCGCCCTTGGCAAAAAGGATCAGGTTGCGTTCGACAAAGTCCCGCACGGAATCGCGCAATTGATCGACGCGCCCTTCCAGGAATTGCGCCCGCCCGAGGCCTTCCGGCGTGCCGGACTGGCGCAGCGCTTCCATATCGCGTTCGACCTGCCGCAGCCCCATCCGGTCCAGAATGCGGCGCGCATACAGGTTCTTCTGCGTGAAGAATCGGATGTTCTCGATCCCCGACTCCCGCGCCGCCTGCTCCATCGCCGTCGCCAGCGCGGCGCGATCGTCCTGTTCCAACAACTGCCCCAGCGACTGACCGCCGGAACCGCCCATACCCTCACCGCCCTGCTGGCCCTGTTGCTGCTGCCAGGGGCGCTTCTGTTCGTCCGACTCGGCTTCGTCTTGGGCACCCAGGTCGTCGCGCTTGAAATAAAGCTCGAACGCCTCCTCGTAGGCGGCCTTCTCCTCCGGCGTTTTCGCCAAGATTAGCCCCAGCGAATCCTTCAGAATGTCGCGATCCGCGTAGCCGATCATCTTCACGGCACGAGCCGCGTCGATCCCCTCGGCGGCCGAGACGCGCAAACCCGCGCCTCGGGCAACCTGTAGAAACCGCCGCAAAGGCTCGCTGGCGGGGGCGGAAGACGTCCCGGACATCAGGCCGCGACGCCCCCGTCCGCCCGAGCCTTGTGGGTCAGACCGGCGATTTGCTTGCCGGCGGCTTCGATGTCGGCTTCGAACTTCAGCAGCACGTTCAGCGTGTCGCGCACCAGATCGACGCTCAGGACGGAGGTGTGCAGCAGCACCAGCACCTTCGCCCAGTCGATCGTCTCACTGACCGACGGGACCTTTTTCAGGTCCAGCGCCCGCAGCTGCTGCACGAAGCTGACGAGCTGCTTCAACAGCGACGCGTCGATCCCCGGTACGCGGGAGGCGATGATTTTTGCCTCCAGTTTTTCGTCGGGGAAGCCGATATGCAGATGCAGGCAGCGGCGCTTCAGCGCGTCGCCCAGATCGCGGGTGGAGTTCGACGTCAGCAGCACGATCGGCGGCACGACGGCGCCAACGGTGCCGATTTCCGGGATAGTCACCTGGAAGTCCGACAGGATTTCCAGCAGGAACGCCTCGAACTCCTGGTCCGATTTGTCGATCTCGTCGATCAGCAGCACGGCGCCGGTCGGTTCCTCCAGCGCGCGCAGCAGGGGGCGCGGCTCCAGGAACTGCTTGGAGAAGAAGATGTCCCCGAATGCGTGCAGCTTATCCAGCGACGTCGCCAGATTGTCGGACTCCCCGATGACGGACGAAATCTTGTCCTTCAGAATTTGGGTGTACAACAGCTGCTTGCCGTATTTCCATTCGTACAAGGCCTTGGATTCATCCAGGCCTTCGTAGCACTGCATGCGGATCAGCGGCAGCTTCATCCAGGACGCGACGGACTTCGCCAGTTCGGTTTTGCCGACGCCGGCCGGGCCTTCGACGAGGATCGGTTTTTGCAGATGATGCGCCATGTAGATGGCGGTCGAGATTTGCCGGTTGGCGATGTAGCCGGCGGCGGACAACCCCTGGTCGACCTGTTCGATCGATTGCAGGGGGGATAGCCCCGGCGGAAGCGCGTCGTTCACGTGCAGCTGCTCCAAGATACTGTTCGGTAGGTTCGTAGCATCGGGCTTCTGGAATGCCAAACCGCTTCCTGGCATTCTCGACCGATGGACGCCGAAATCATCGCCAACTGTTTGGAATTGGTCGCCGAACGCGCTGGCGACCCCGCACCGTTGGTCTTCCAGCGCCTGTTCGCCGAGAACCCCGAGGTCGAGGCGCTGTTCGTCCGCGACACCGCCGGCCTGGTGCGGGGGGAGATGATGGCCGTGACGCTGGAAGCGCTGCTGGATTGCGCCGCCGACGATTCCTACGCCGTCGGGCTGGTTGAGATCGAACGCGTCAACCATGTCGGCCTGGGCGTCGCGCCGGAGGTGTTCGACACCTTCTTCCGCGTCGTGATGACCGTGTTCCGGGAGATTTTAGGCGACGACTGGACGCCTGACATGGATGCCGCCTGGCGCCGGGTGTTGGCCAAATTCCCGCATGCGTTAAGCTAGCGGCACTTCAAGAGGGAACAGACCATGGACTTCCACATCAGTGCCCAACAGCGCGAAATGATCCAATCGGTGCGCGAACTGGCGCAGACCGAATTCAAGCCGAACGCCATGCGCTGGATGGACGGCACCTTCCCCTGGGAAAACATGAAGAAACTCGCCACGCTCGGCGTTCTCGGCATGTCGGTGCCGGAGGAATACGGCGGGCTTGGGCTGCCGATCCTGGATACCGCGCTGATCCTGGAAGAGATCGCCAAGGTCGATTACGTCACCGCGATGGCGGTGCTGGGCGAAGCCGGGGTTCAGACCCGCGTGATCGCCCGCTACGCCCCGCCGTCCATCCGGGAACGCATCCTGCCGGCTGTCGTCAGCGGCGATTGCATTCTGGCGGTGTGCATGACGGAGCCTCACGCCGGCACGGACGTGGCGAACTACCGCACCAACGCCCGCATCGTCGGCGACCGCGTCATCCTGAAGGGCACCAAAACCCTGATCAGTCGCGCCAAAGAGGCCGGCATGTTCGTGGTGTTTACCCGAATCGACGGCAAGCCGGGGCGGGAGGGGATCGGCTGCGTCCTGGTCGAACCCGACACCAAGGGGTTCGCGGTGACCGGCACCTACCACACCATGGGCGGCGAGAACCTGCACGAGATTCAGTTCGACGATTGCGAGCTGCCGCTGGAAAATCTGGTCATCCGGGAGGACGGGTTCCGGAAATTGCTGACGGCGTTCAACACGCAGCGTTGTTTGAACCCGTCCATATCGCTTGGGTTGGCCGAGGGCGCGTTCGACGAAGCGGTCAACTACGTCCGCGAACGGACCATTTTCGGCAAACCGATCTCCGATTTCCAGGGCATGCGCTGGAAACTCGCGGATATGTTCAAGGACATCGAAGCCGGCCGCGGGCTGCTGTATCGCGCCTGCCTGTCCGCCAATCCCTTCCCCGACCCGTTCCTGGCGGCAGCCGCGAAAATCTTCTGCAATGAGATGTCGCTTCGGATTACCACCGAAGCGGTGCAGGTCCATGGTGGCTTCGGCTTCACCGACGAATACCCGGTGTCCCGCTTCTATCGCGGCGCGCGCTACGGCTCGATCGGTGGCGGCGCGTCGGAGACTCTGCGCGACCTGATCGGCAAGAAGATCGTCGGCGATTTCGATCCCGTCGACGGCATTATGGGTTTCGGAGTGTTCTGATATGGTTCCGTCCGCTGTCCTGATCACCGAGGAAGGCCCGCGCGAGGGTTTTCAGATCGAAAAAGGCCCGATCCCCACCGATCGCAAGGTCGCGCTGGTCGATGCGCTGTCGGATACGGGTTTACGCCGCATCCAGGTGGCGTCCTTCGTCAGCCGCAAGCAGGTGCCGGGTATGGCGGATGCCGACGATATCGTGCAGCGGATGCGGGTCGTGCCGGGGGTGGATTATACCGCCTTGTGGTTCAACGATGCCGGGCTGGAACGGGCGCGCGTCACCGGCAAGCTGACATTGGAGGGGAAGGTACGCGTCTATCCTTCCGACGTGTTCATGAAACGCAATATCAACCGCACGCCGGAACAACACCTCGTGCACACGCATGGGGAGATCGAGCGTTACAAGGAACTCGGTATTCCCGTGCGCGACGCATCCGTGTCCAACGCGTTCGGCTGCAATTTCCAGGGCGATATCGCGGTAGAGAAAGTCGTCGAATGCGTCGGCACGCTGATGGCCTTGGCCGAGGAACATGGCGTGGAATACGAGAAGGTTTCGCTCGCCGACACCATGGCCTGGGCCACGCCGGTGACCATCAAGCGTGTCATCGGTGCGGTGCGCGATCGTTATCCAAATGCGCCCTTGAGCCTGCATCTGCACGACACCCGCGGCATGGGCATCGCCAACGCCTATGCGGGTCTGGAGATGGGGGTCACGAAATTCGATGCGGCGGTCGGGGGATTGGGCGGTTGCCCCTTCACGGCGCATAAGGGCGCGGCCGGGAACGTATCGACCGAGGACCTTGTGTTCCTCTGCCACGAAATGGGCATCGAAACCGGCGTAGACCTGGACGCGTTGATCGACTGCGCCATGCTGGCCGAGGATATCGTCGGTCACCCGCTTCCCGGTTCCATCAAACAGGGCGGCAATCTCGCGAAGCTACGCGCCGCGGTGCGCGAAGGGGCGTCCGCATGAGCCTGCCGCTTGCGGGTATCCGCGTTCTGGACCTGTCTAACGTCATCGCCGGGCCGCTGGCGTCGTATCAGCTCGCGCTGATGGGGGCGGAGGTCATCAAGATCGAAGTTCCGGGCGTCGGCGATCTGTCCCGTAAGATGGGGACGGATTTGTCGGGCGGGCGGAAGCAGATGGGCACGTCGTACCTGGCGTTCAATTCCAACAAGAAGTCGTTGTCCCTGAATTTGAAATCGGAACGCGGCAAGGAGGTATTCCGGCGATTGGTTTCGACAGCGGATGTGGTTCTGGAGAATTTCCGTCCTGGCGCCATGGATCGGCTGGGTCTGTCGGCGGAGACGCTGCGGGCGCTGAATCCTCGGCTGATCTACTGCGCCGTGTCCGGCTTCGGCCAAACCGGCCCGTTGGCGCAACGGGCCAGCTACGATCAGATCATCCAGGGTTATTGCGGGTTGATGAGCCTGACCGGCGACGCGGATACCGCGCCGATGAAAGCCGGGTTGGTGGTGTGCGATACGACGGCCGCGATTACGGCAGCTTTCGCCATCGCCGCGTCTTTGGTTCGGCGGAACGCGACCGGGGAGGGTGAGACGATCGATGTATCCATGCTGGACTCCTCGGTCGGCAGCATGACCGCGTGGACGGTGTCGAATTACTTGAACGCGGGGCATGTGCCGCAGCCGATCGGCAACCATAGCCAGACCTCGGCGCCGTCCGGGACGTTCCGGACGGGGGACGGGCCGTTGAATATTGTCAACAACGAGCAAAAGCAGTTTGCGGCAACGTGCGATGCGTTGGGTTTGCCGGCGCTGAAAACCGATCCTCGGTTCGCCGAACGGGATGACCGGATGAAGAATCAGAGGGGTTTGCAGGAGATTCTGGAGGCGCATTTGGCCACGGATTCCGCTGCTGCCTGGGAAGCGAAGCTGATCGCTCACGGTGTGCCGGCGGGGCCGGTTTATACGGTGCCGCAAATCGCCGAACACGCGCAGCTGCGGGAACGTGGGCAGTTGCAGACCGTTCGCGTTCCGGCCTTGGGCCGGGATGTGCGGGTTGTCGGTGCCGGGTACAAGTTGGGCGGCAAGGCCGTGCCGATTACGGCGCCGCCTCCGTCTTTGGGTGAGCATACGGACGCCGTGTTGGCCGTTGCTGGGTTTTCCGCGGCGGAGATCGATGGGCTTCGCGCCGAGGGGGTCGTTTGACGCCCGATACACCACGTCATGGTCGGGCCTGACCCGACCACCTTTATCCCATTGGCCTGAGATGGCCGGATCAGGCCCGGCCATGACGGGTTTTTGTTAGATCGAACGGAGCCGGACCGATGACCAACCCGATCCCCACGTTGCAAACGCATCTGTCTGAGATTTTCACCAAAATCCCGGACCATCTCGCGAAACGTGCCAATGGCCAGCGGGCTGGTTTCCTCGAAGGGCCGTCGGTCGACCGAGCGGGGAACCTGCTGTGCGTCGATATCCAGGCGGGGCGTATCTACCGTATTTCCATGGATAAACAGTGGGAGGTTCTGGTCGAATACGACGGAACCCCGAACGGTTTGAAGCTGCACAAAGATGGCCGCGCTTTTATCGCCGATCGCAAGAACGGGCTGATGGTGCTGGATACCGCGACAGGAAAAATCGAAAATTTGCTGTCCGGTCCGAAAGCGGGAGAACAGTTCAAGGGATTGAACGATTTGCATTTCGCGTCGAACGGCGATTTGTATTTTACCGATCAGGGGCGCACCGGGCTACAGGACCCCTCGGGGCATGTGTATTGTTTGCGGGATAACGGCAACCTGGACACCATTATCGCCAACGCGCCGAGCCCGAATGGGTTGGTGCTGAGCAAGCGGGAAAACGCGCTGTATGTCGCTGTCACGCGTGCAAACGCAATTTGGCGGATCGATCTGGACGATCCCGCGAAGCGGGCGGGGTTGTTCGCGACTTTGCCATGCGCCGGGCCGGACGGAGTGGCTTTGGACGACGACGGGAATGTGGTTGTTGCGCATCCGACGTTGGGCGGCGTCTGGGTTTACAGCCGCATCGGGCTGCCGTTGCATTTCATCGCGACATCGGCGGGGGATATGACGACGAATATCGCGTTTGGAGGAGCGGACAACAAGACGTTGTTTGTGACGGAATCGAAGACTGGGTCAATCCTGTGCGCCCGCCTTGCGACAGCGGGACGCCGGATGTTTTCGCATATGTAGTCGAAGGCGTGGGTGGTCCGCCTGCGCGGACCATGACGCGGGGAGGGGTTAGACCTGGATGCTCCGCACGAACTTCGCCCGGGCGGTGCACGCCGACAGCAGAAACGCCAGATCGGTGCCCGTAGAAACATAACGAGCACCCATTTGCACGAATTGCGCCATGAGGTCGTCGCGGCCGGCAAGGCCGCCGATCCCCACATGTTTACCGACCTTCTGTGCCGCCGCGATCGTCCGCTCGAACGCGGCGCGCAGCTTCGGGTGATCGTATTGCCCGGAAATCCCCATTTCCCCGCACAGATCGTTGCTGCCGATCAGCAACATGTCCACGCCCTCGACCGCGATGATTTCCTCGACATTTTCCAGCGCGTCGACAGTTTCCATCATCAGCACCAGCGACGTCGCTTCGTTCATCGCGGCTTGCGTTTCCGTCAGCGGAAAACTGCGGTAATGAAATTGCGACAGCGCCCCGCCCGAGGACCGGTGCCCGATCGGCGGGAATTTCACCAGATCGACCATCTCCTTCGCCTCGGCGGCGGAGCGGACATGCGGCGTGATGACGCCCATGGCACCGCCATCCAGCACGCGGCAGATATATTCCGGGGTATTGGCCGGCACGCGCACCATCGGCGTGATGCCGATCGACTGCGCCGCTTGGCAAATCTGGCACACCGCGTCCATCGACAGCGTGTTGTGTTCCATATCGACGTAAATCGTATCGAATCCGGCGGTTTGGGCGATGCGGGCGATTTCGATGGTGCGGGAGGATCGCACGGTCATCGAGGCCACGACTTCCCCGCGCGCCAGTTTTTCCTTCATATGGTTCCGCAGAATGGACTTCAGTTCGGACATTTTCCTATTTCCTTCAACCAAATCTTGGCGCGGCGCCGCCTTCGGCCCCCAGCGCGTTACGCATGCGGGACAACGCCGCGACGATAGATGGGACCGCTCGGGGGGGTGCTCCGGCGGCCCGTCGTTCCGGTGTTTGCATGAACCACCGCACCGGGTACAAATCCGGATCGGCGGCGGCCAGGGAAAATGCCCCCTCCGCCGTCACGACCGACACGCCTTCGTCGTCCACCTCGACCCGCCCCGCGACGCCCCACAGAACCAGGCAATCGCGCAACAGGTCGCGCAGTTCCCCCAGCGTCAAAGCTGCGGGCCGTCGAACATTTCCTGGGCGACTTTGCGGTGCTGCCATTTGCCATCGTCCAGGCTGCCCTTGAACACGCCGTTTTCGACAACGACTTTCCCGCGCAGCACCGTCAGGCACGGCCATGCCGCCATTTTGCGACCTTCCCACGGCGTGTAATCGGCCTCGTGCAGCTCCGATGCCGTGATAACCCGCTGATCCGCCGGATCGAGCACGCAGATATCCGCGTCCGACCCCGCCGTCAGCGCGCCCTTCCGCGGATAAAGCCCCATGATTTTCGCCGCGTTGGTCGAAACCAGATCGACGAAGCGGTTCAGCGAATAGCCGCGCTTGCCCACCATTTCCGTGTACATCAGCGCCACCCGAGGCTCCACGCCCGCATTGCCGCCGGTTGTATCGTCGATGCGCGCGCCTTGCAGTTTCTTCGCCAAGGTGCAGCAGATTTCGTCCGTCGCGACGCAGTTGATCGCGCCGTCCAGCGTGCCGGACCAGAGTTCGGCCTGATCTTCCGGCGATTTCAGCGACGGATACGTGTGATAAATCTGCCCGTTCGGGGTTTTGTAATCTTCCGAGGTATACAGCATGTATTGATGCAGGCTCTCGCCATAAATCGGCACGCCGCGCTGACGCGCATCGCGGATGGCGTTGACGCCGGTCCCAGCCGACACGTGCATCATGTAAAGCGCGGTGCCCGGCACCTTTTCCGCCAGGCGCATGACGCGGCGGAACGAGATGTCCTCGGACAGGGTGTTGTGCACCTCGGCCATGTTGGCGAAACCGGTCCGCCCTTCGCGGATCAGCTTGCCATACATGTGCATGACGATGTCGTTGTCTTCCGAGTGGATCACGCCCATGCCGCGATTGGCCGCCAGGACCTGAAAAATCTCCCAGATATCGCCGAAATCGACCATGCGCCCTTTGCGGGACGGGGTGATGTCCGTGGTGAAGATTTTCACCGTCGGGAACCCGGCCTGGATCGCCTCGGCCACCTGGCCCGGCAGATGAACGGGCAGCGCGCCTTCGACCATCAGATGCTGGGCGTAATCGCAGGCGGAGTGGCCTTTCCAATCCTCCTCCCGCTTTTCGATCGCGTCCTGGACGTTTGCACCCTGAGACGCCCGCGTAAAATCGATCATCGTGGTGGTGCCGCCATGGACGGCGGCCTTGCTGACCACGTCGGGCGGGTCGGTCAGGCCGGCCGTGCCGTCGGGGTTGGGCAGATGCCACTTGCAATGCACATGCGGATCGATGCCGCCGGGCATCACGATCTTCGCACCGGCATCGATGACTCGCACGCCCTCGGGCAACGCGACGCTGCCCTTGGCGGCCATCGCGGCGATCCGGCCGCCGGATATCAGGATGTCGTAGGCCCCCACCCCTTGCGGTGTGACCACGGTATCGCCACGTACCACCAAGTCGATCATCATACCCTCCTGTCCAGGAAATCGCATCGTTCCGCGTTCCGGCGCCGGGGGCAAGAGGGGCACACATGGCATACGACATTATAGTCATCGGGGCGGGTATCGCCGGCGCCACCGCCGCCGCGCATTTGTCGCCGCACGGGCGCGTCGCCCTGATAGAAGCCGAGGACACCGCCGGCTACCACACGACCGGACGGTCCGCGGCGCTTTGGATCCAAAACTACGGCCCAAGGGACGTGCGCGAACTCAGTCGCCTGTCCCGCGCGTTCTTCGAGAACCCGCCCGCCGGTTTCGCCCAAGTCCCGTTGATGCGCCGCCGCCCCGTTCTGCTGCTGGCGACCGAAGCGCAGTTACCCGCTCTGGACGCCGCGATCGCGGAAGGCTCCGGTCTTCGCCGTGTCACCGAAACCGAAGCCCGAACCATGGTCCCAGCCCTGCGCCCCGGCTACGCCGCTGCCGCCGTTGTGGAGGACGACGCCTTCGATATGGATGTTTCCGCGATCCACCAGGGTTTCCTCCGGCAACTCCGGCAAAACCGCGGCACGCTCGCGCTGCGGCACCGCGCCGGGCGGATCGAGCGCCGAGGCGGCCAATGGCACGTCGAAACCACCACCCACGAAGCCCTCCAAGCCCCCATCGTCGTCAACGCCGCGGGCGCCTGGGGCGATGTCGTGGCGTCAATCGCGGGTGCCCGCCCCCTCGGCCTGACGCCCAAACGCCGCACCGCCGCCATCGTCGACCCTGCCCCGCACGACGTCGAATACTGGCCAATGATCTGCGACATCCAGGAAAAATGGTACGCTCGGCCGGAGGCGAGGACCCGCCTCATGGTCTCCCCCGCCGACGAGACCCCCGACACTCCGCACGACGTCCGCCCCGAGGAAATCGACGTCGCCACCGGCATCGACCGCATGCAGCAGGCGCTCGACATCCCCGTCCGCCGCGTCGAACACACTTGGGCCGGCCTGCGCACCTTCACGCCGGACGGCAGCCTCGGCTTCGGGTGGGATCCTCGCGCCGAAGGGTTTTTCTGGAGCGTCGGCCAAGGCGGCTACGGGATCCAAACCTCCCCCGCCGCCGGCCGCCTGATCGCGGACCTGGTTCTCGGACGCGACCCAGGCGAGGCCGCGTCCATTATCGCCGCGATCGATCCAGCGCGCTTTACGCCTTGATCCCCAACACCCGCCCGGCATTGTGGCCGAGAATCGCGAGTTTCTGCTTTTCATTCAGCGTCGACGTGGCGAGCACATGGTTCACCGGGTGCTGCTCCCACGGGTACGGGTGATCGCTGCCCAGCATGACTTGGCTGGCGCCGACCTGGGCCACCAGGTGCCGAAGCGCCTCCGGCGTGAAGACCAGCGCGTCGAAATAGAGCTGGTTCAGATATTCCGTCGGCTGCTTCTTGAGCTTGATATTCGGGTCGCAACCCGGCGGTGCCACGAAACACGCATGATCCGACCGGGGCGCATAGGACCCCAAGAACCCGCCGCCATGTGCGGAGATGACCTTCAGACCTGGGAACCGGTCCAACGTGCCGTCGAAAATCAAATGCTGCAGCGCGATCGTGGTGCCCAACGGGTTGCCGATCGTGTTCGACAGCCAACCATTGCCGCTGAGCCGCTTGTTCAGTTCGGGAACACCCTGCGGGTGGATGAACAGCGACGCGCCGAGTTCCTCGGCTTTCGCCCAAACCGGATGCAGTGCGGGATCGGAGAATTCCCAGGCATTGACCCGGTCGCCGATGGCGGCACCGCGCATACCTTGCTTCTTCACCGCGATTTCCAGCTCCTGAACCGCCAACTGCGGGTCCTGCAACGTCAACGAGGCAAATGCCGCGAACCGATCCGGCTTCGCCGCGCAAAGCTCCGCCAGTTTTTCATTCTGAATCTTGACGATTTTCGCGGCCAGATCGCGGTCTTTGCCGTACCAGAAGGGGTTGACCGACAGCACTTCCATGTCGATCGCCATGGCGTCCATGGCTTTCAGGCGTTCGTCGATGACGATGAAGCCTTCCTGAGCACCCTTCACGACGTTGTTCAGCACGGCGGAATCGCCGCCCAGCAGTGCGGCGGCTTCGTGGAAGATGCAATGGGCGTGCACGTCGATGGTCTTGACGGTCTTGCCGTTCACCCTCACCGGGCGGCGCGCCGGGGCGGGGGCCGCATGCGCGGTGCCAGGACCGCCGCAGCCGCAAAACATGATTCCGGTGGACGCGGCGAGGCCCGCGAGAAAGCTTCTGCGATTGGTCATGGTCGTCTCCTGCCCGTTGATTTTGTTGGTCACGGGAGAATGCGTACCATGCGTCCGCGGCAGGCGCCAGCGGGGGGAGTTGGAGGTCCGGGCCGGAATCGAACCGGCATCCGCGGATTTGCAGTCCGATGCATCACCACTCTGCCACCGGACCCCCGGTGCGAGGCGGCGTATATCGGTCGCAACCCGGCCGAGGTCAAGTACGTTCTACCGGTCTTCCCCGGCAGGCGTTTCCGGCTATAGGATCGGCCACCCGATTGGAGGACACGCCGTGACCAAATACCTGCACACCATGATCCGCGTCAGCTCACTGGAGGACACCATCGCCTTCTTCGCGGTGCTCGGCCTGCGGGAAATCCGCCGCCGCCCGGATGAGAAGGGGCGGTACACGAACGTGTTCCTCGCGGCGCCGGGAGATGAGGCCGCCGCCGTGGAGCTGACCTGGAACTGGGATGAGAAGGGTTATACCGGCGGGCGGAATTTCGGGCATCTGGCTTATGCGGTGGACAATATCTACGACACCTGCAACGCGCTGATCGCGCACGGGGTGACGATCAACCGGCCGCCGCGGGATGGACGGATGGCGTTCGTGCGGACGCCGGATGGGATTTCGATCGAGCTGCTACAGGCAGGGGAGGCTCTGGCGCCGGCGGAGCCTTGGACGACGATGGGTAATACGGGGGCTTGGTAGGGGACGTTTGTCGTTGGTTGGATCGTGGCTCGACTGGAGTTAGGAAGGGTCGGACCCTGACCTACCTTGGTTCTAGCCGTGTCCGCTTCATGTCCAACCAAGCTATGATCGGGTGGCAGGACCATGTCTGGCTTCAGAAATTCAGAATGTTGCCCCGATACAGCCTAAGTATTTGGCAGGCTGGAATCCAACCGCGACGACGGGTCGTCCCTTTCACGGAGATAAAACATTGCAGCTTTCAAGCGCTCTCCGTTAGAGTGGTATTACCAACGGTTCAATAAGGCAGCGGTAAAGTTGAGCATGAAGCGACACCGCCTAAACGAACCCTTTTCAGTCCGAAAGGTACCCTAGAATGTCGATTGTAGCGGTCCGGACAGAGATCAGCAAATTCCTCGGCAGATCAGTGCCAGAGGTTCTGTGCATCCGCGGTAAGTGGGGTGTCGGCAAAACCCATCTTTGGCGACAGGAATATGTCGCTGCCAAATCTGCTCGGCAAATATCTTTGCCGCACTATTCGTATGTTTCGCTTTTTGGCGTAAATTCACTAGACGAACTGAAACTCGCGGTGTTCGAAAATGCGCAGTCGACAGCGCTGAACGAAGATAAATCGACCCTCCAGTCCATCGACGCGCTGATGTCCGAACGAGCAGGTTGGCGTGCAAAGCTTAAATACCTGGAGAAAATCCCGGGCCTCAGCAAGATTCTTTCCTCTGACCTCATAGCCTCAGTAGCGTTTTTGAGGACCGATCATCGCCTCATTTGCATCGACGATCTTGAGCGGCGTGGAGCAAAGCTTGACATACGCGACGTGCTCGGGTTGATCTCGTACCTTCGAGAGGAGCGTAACTGTAAAATCGCGCTTATCCTAAATGACGAACAGTTAGGGCCAGACACGCAGGATTTCGGGACGAATCTTGAGAAAGTCGTAGATATATCACTACTTGTGGAGCCTAATCCCGAAGATTCGGTGCGCATCGCAATTCCTGATACCGACGACCTCAGCCGAGACGTTGCCGAGCGATGTATCACGCTCGGCATAACGAATATCCGTGTGATTCGACGGGCCTTACGCCTCGTCAGGGACGCTCAGAAAGCTCTAGCGAACTATGACGAAGACGTATTCAAAGCTGCGTTGCCCTCGATCGTACTTTTTTCTTGGTCGAACGACCAGCCGGATGAAGCCCCACCGCTTAGCTTTTTACGGGCTATTTCTCCTTTCTTATTCCGGTTTGATGACCTCAAAGAAAAAGAATTAACGCCAGACGAAGCTAGATGGACAGCATTGTTGGAATCTTATGGCTACATGCACACCGACGAATTAGATGTTGTTTTGATGAAGGCAGTCTGTAACGGACATTTTGATCCCGAGCAAACGTCGGATGCATTTCGGGCCGCCCACGAGAGAGCGCTCGCGGCAAAAGCAAACGGCTCCTTCGGGGATTCATGGCGTCCTTACCACGATTCATTCCAGAACGACGCAGACGCGGTTTTGGATGGAATTTTCCAATCTTTTATGAATAATTATAAGTATATATCACCAAATAATCTCAATAATACTGTGGTGTTGTTCAAGGAACTTGGGCGCGATGAGCAAGCCAAGCAAATGATAGCACATTACGTCGCTAGCAGAACTGACGGCCCAAATTTATTCGATCTGTCCGACGACCCGTTTGGCCACAGCGGTATCGATCCCGATGTTCAGACTGCGTTTGCCACAAAGCTCACCTCGGTGGCCATGCCTATGGATATTGATACGATCCTGCTTGCCAAACGTAATTCTTGGGGCGAGCAGGAGATGGCTGCGCTAGCGAGCGCGCCGGTAGACGAATATGTTCGGGTCTTCAAGAGTCATTCGGGTGTGAAGTTTCGGCTGATCATGGCAAACGCCTTGCAGTATGTGGGCGTCGGACATACCGATCCAAGAATGAAACAAATCTCGGATAAATCGCAAGCGGCGCTTAGGCTCATCGGAGCCGAATCACCTATCAATGCCAGGCGAGTAAGGCGATACGGTGTGTGAAGGCAAAACTCCCCAGCTTACCGCCCCTCGCCCCGCCATCCCACCATCCCGCCCCGCAAAACCGCCACATCCTTCCCACCAGCCGCCCGCAAATGCGCGGCGGCGGCCGAGGACCGGCGATCCGTATGGCAAACCAGCACGATCGGCCCGTCATGCGCCAACAACGCCTCGGTCTCCGCCGCGAACCGGTCCAGCGGGATGTTCCTGGCGCCCTCGATATGCCCCAGCGGCCCGGTGAACTCCCCCGGCCCGCGCACATCGATCACCAGCGCCTCGGCCAAACACGGGGCGAGTTCCTCCCCCGTGATCCAGCCGGCCTCGGCCGCGGGTTTGGCGCCGAAAAGGCGGGATATGAACGATGTCATGCGCGTTGGTTCCTTCGATCTGCGGCCGCCCTGGCCAGGGGCAATCTCGCGCTTAAAGCCGTCCGCTGGCAATCGCGTCCCGCAACACAGCTTCCACCCGAGCATTGGAACCTCGCCCTTTTGCCCGGATGCCCTCGACCACGTCGGCCGCCAACCGAAATCCGATATGCACCTTCGGCGTCTCTACCGTAAGGCGTGGGTGGTCCGCCTTCCAGACTGTGTGAAAACCCTGCCCTTTCCCCCGAAATAGTCTAGAATCGCGCTGCCGATTCGCGATTTCGAAGGACGGGACC
>Ga0214180_1000076_pt1 | contig 39459 bp, 43 predicted proteins | sample TroBogEpilimnion_22_FD_153018 | JGI IMG/M metagenome (GOLD analysis project Ga0214180, IMG submission 153018) | Freshwater microbial communities from Trout Bog Lake, WI - 16OCT2007 epilimnion | ecosystem: Environmental > Aquatic > Freshwater > Lake > Epilimnion/Euphotic zone | place: Trout Bog... | reverse complement strand
GCAATACGGGGCGCCAGCAGAGTGACGAGCAAGCGGCGGCCCTCGGCCGCGTCCGTCTGCTCTACCACTTCGATAGCGGCCACGAGGCCATCGCGCTCAATGTCGCGGCTGGCAATAGCGGCCCGCACATCGTCAATGGTGACGGTGTCGGGAACGGTGACCTCACCGCAGAGCACGAGGGAGCCACGAATTGTAATCTGCGCCACGTCAGCCAGGTGGCCCTCTCCCTGCGTCACGAGGGCGAGCGCAGCAAAGAGTTCGGCGCCGGAACCAACACGGTCTGGGCCGGAAACGGTCACGAGATAGGTGGTGGGCACCCCTAAATGGTAGAGGGTCTAGGCCACGCCGTCGTGTTCGGCCATTCGAATGGCCCGCACCGCGGCCACATCGACGTTCGTGCGTGCGTCAAAGCGCCACAGCGTCGGCAGTGCCGTCATCACTACACCCACCGCACCGGTGCAGGTGAGGCCACCCACCGTCAGGGCAAACCGCAGTGACGTCCACGCCGCCATCACGCCCGCGCGGAACTGCCCCGCCGTTGGCCCCAGGGTGTAGGAGATCATCTCCATGCCGCCCATGCGGCCACGAATTGCGGGTGGGATCGACTCGTTCCACATGGTGATGCGAAAGAGCGCGCTAAAGGCATCCGCCCCACCGGCGAGTACCAGCCCCCCAAAGACAATGGGTAACGGTGAGCAGAACCCAAAGACCGCGATGCCCAGCCCCCACAGCGCGGCCGATGCGGCAATAGCCCGTCCGTAGTGATGCACACCATGCGTCCACTTCGACAACAGCGTGGCAATAAGCGCACCAATGGGTAGGCCGCAGTAGAGGACGGAGAGTGCGTAGGTCTCGTGATAGTGAGCGGCCACAAAAGGCAACATGGCGACGGGAAAGGCAAAAATCATCGCAACGAAGTCAATGATGTAGGTGCCGACAATGTCGGCCCGTGAGCGAAGAAAACGCACCCCTTCGCGCAGCGCATCGCGGTCGGACGCGTGCGCAGTGACGGTGGGGACGTGAGCGGCGAGACCCCATAACAAGAAGATTGACGCAGAAAAAGTAATGAGATTGGCGCTGTAGATAAAGGCCGGGCCGACGGCAACGGCCGCGAGCCCACCGAGTGCTGGCCCGATGATGGAAGCGATGGTGCGCGACGTCACGCCCAGTGCGGAGGCAGACTTCTGCATCTCGTGAGAAACGAGTGACTGGTTCAAGGCCGCGATACTTGGGCTCTGCAGGCTCGAGAACGAGGCAAAGATGAACGCAGCAACGTAGAGCACCCAGGCCTGTGGATGGGGCTCGAGGGCGTTGAGCAACGTGCCGGCCGTCACCATCATCATCAAGACCTCGAGCGTGATGATCAAGACTCGTCGATTTACGCGGTCGGCCAAAACACCGCCGTAGAGGCCAAAGACAATGAGCGGCAGCAGCTCCGCGAGTCCCAGTGACCCGACGTCTAAGGGCGAGTGCGTCAGTTGCTTGAGTTGATACGGCATCGTCACGTACGTCGCCTGTGAACCGAGCGAGGTCACGAAACCCGCAATGAACAATCGGCGATATTGAGCCGAGGTGCGTAGTGGCGTCAGGTCAATACCTATGGAGAAGCTCATCGCGGAGCCCCTTCTTGCCAGCCGGCAACAGCGTCGTAGTGGCGCAGCACACGTGCGGGAACACCACCTAAGACGACGTGATCGGGGAACGCACCGCGCACCACCGCTCCCGCGGCCACCACCGTGTTCTTGCCCAGCGTCGTGCCGGGCAGGATGACCGCATTCGTCCCGATCCAGCTGCCCGAGCCAATGACGACACCGGCTTCCATGGGTGGCTGCCACCCAATGGGAGCATCGGGGTCGAGGTAGGAGTGGTTCTGGTCCGTGATGTACACGTTCGGACCTATTTGGATGTTGTCCCCGAGGACTATCGACCAGTGACCGATGAGGTGTGAGCCACGACCAATAATGCACTGCTTCCCAATCGAGATCACCGGCGAATGCAACATCTCTTGCTCTGGTGACATCCCCACTGACAGCGTTACGTAGGGGCCAACTAAGGAGTTCTCACCCAGCGCAATGTAGCGCTCGTTGTAGATGGTGCCTTGCGGTGCCATGAGGCCCGCGCCTGAACCGAAAGAGTAAAACGACGACGCGTATCCGTCGGTCGGCCCCACGGTAGCAACCTCATTGGCGTACGCACGGATTCGACGCACGAGTGCGCCGAGAGCGTGACGATATCGAAGGCGCAGTGGCACGGATGCCACGCTACTTGTCGTCGCTCGGCCCAGAACCATTCAGTCCCGAGATCGGGCGTCGGACTAGTCGAGCGTCAATGGGGAGTCGATGTCTTCTTCTTCGACTGCAGGCAGCAAGGCATTGGCCATGTGCTCGCGGACGCGGACATCAATCTCTGACATGGTCTGCGGGTTTTCGCGCAGGAACGCCTTCACGTTTTCGCGGCCCTGACCCATCTGCTCACCTTCGTAGGTGAACCAGGCACCGGCCTTCTTCACGAAGCCCAGCTCGACGGCGACGTCGAGGATTGAACCTTCACGGCTAATGCCCTGACCGTACATGATGTCGAACTCGGCCTGCTTGAAGGGGGCAGCGCACTTGTTCTTCACGACCTTCACGCGGGTACGGTTACCGACGACTTCCGTACCGTCCTTGATTGACTCCACACGACGGATGTCGAGGCGCACCGAGGAGTAGAACTTCAGCGCCTTACCACCAGGGGTCACTTCGGGTGAGCCGTAGATCACGCCAATCTTTTCACGCAACTGGTTAATGAAGATGGCCACGGTGTTGGACTTCGACAGTCCACCGGTCATCTTGCGCAGGGCCTGACTCATCAAACGTGCCTGGAGACCGACGTGGCTGTCACCCATGTCGCCTTCAATTTCGGCACGTGGCGTCAGAGCAGCGACGGAGTCAATGACGATGACGTCAAGTGCACCGGAGCGAATCAGCATGTCCGCAATTTCGAGAGCCTGTTCACCGGTGTCGGGCTGTGAGATGAGCAAGTCGTCGATGTTGACGCCGATGGCGCGGGCGTAGACCGGGTCCATCGCGTGTTCGGCGTCGATGTAAGCGCACACGCCACCGTTGCGCTGGGCTTCGGCCACGGCGTGCATGGCGAGGGTCGACTTACCTGATGATTCGGGACCGTAGAGCTCGACGATGCGGCCTCGGGGCAGACCACCGATGCCGAGCGCCATGTCGAGGGCGAGAGCACCCGTGGGAATGGCTTCGATCTGCATGTGCAGGTTCTCACCCATGCGCATAACCGATCCCTTACCGAACTGCTTCTCGATCTGACCGAGAGCGGCGTCCAGTGCCTTGGTGCGGTCGTCGTTTGCCATTGCTGTCTCCTTGATTTTCTTCACGAGGGAACTCTAGGAAGCCCTAGTTACATCGGTCGTAGACATCACTATAGTTGCCTTACGAACAAATGTTCGTATTTATTTCTTAGGAAATTACGAGGCTTTTGCCATATTCGTCGAACATGGTGCGGGATATTCCCTCGCCACCGACTCCGACCTAGAGCAAACGGTCAATCGTCTGTCGCAACGCGTTGAGTGCGCTGATGGCACCATAGGAGCGGATGCGAGCGCGGTCACCGGGCAGACGGAACGACACGTGTGAAACGCTGTCGCCCACCGCGAGCCCAACGAAGACGGTGCCCGGCACCTGGCCATCTTGCTCGTCCGGACCGGCAACACCCGTGACGGAAAGCCCCACGTCTGCACCTAAGAGTTCGCGAGCACCGCGGGCCATCTGCTCAGCCGCCTCCGCACTCACCACGGGCCCCTGCGCGACGCCCAAGAGTTCGTGTTTCAGCGCTGAGGCGTAGCTCACCAGTGATCCACGGAACCACTGTGACGCACCGGGAATGTTCACTAAGCGACTCGAAATCAACCCACCGGTCACCGACTCGGCGAGGCCAAGGGTGAGTCCGCGGGCCACCAAGCGCGACGCAATCGCGTGCTCCATGGTCTCGTCGTCAACGCCAAAGATGACGTCACCAAAAGCGTCGGTGATGAGCTTGCGGACAATCACTTCTTCGTCGGCCAAGAGGGCGACGGCGTGTTCGACGTTGTCACCGCGAGCGGTGAGACGGACCTTAATGCCCTCGATGCCACTGGCCAGGAAGGCAATGGTGACGCGATCAGAGTTTTCGAGCTCGTCGAAGCGTGAGTCGATGGCCTCGGCCAGACCCGACTCGGCGGCGCCCCAGGTACGCAGTACTCGCGAGGCAATCACGCTGGTGTTGCCTTCGGCCTGCGAACGAGCAATCAAGTCAGTCAGAATCGCCCGCGTAAACATGTCGCTCATCTCGTAGGGCACGCCCGGCACGCAGTAGATGACTTGAGCGCCAACCGGGCAGATGAGTCCCGGGGCGGTACCGCGCGTCTGGTCGATGATCGTGGCGCCCTCCGGCACATCGGCCTGAAGGAGATTGTTCTCCGTCATGGGGCGACCCCGCGACGCAAACATCGCGGAGATGCGCTCTACGAGGAAGTCCTGGCGCACCAGCGACACGCCCATGATTTCGGCCACGGCACTCCGGGTGATGTCGTCCTGCGTTGGACCGAGGCCACCGCAGATAATCACCGCGTCGGACCGAGACAGGGCAATGCGTAGCGCCGAGATAATCCGCTCGTGGTTATCACCCACGTGCTGGTGAAAGTGCGAGGCGATGCCGTTGGCAGCGAGTTGTTCGCCGAGCCACTGTGAATTGGTGTCGGCAATCTGCCCGAGCAGTAGCTCGGTGCCAATAGCAACTATTTCAACGCGCACGGGCGAGCAACGCCTTTCCGTCGACGTAGTAACGCCAGCCGGTGTAGACGGTCATGACCACGGCAATCCAAATGGTGACGTAGGCGTAGATGAAGTGGTGGTTGAAGTAGGGCAACACGCAAAAGGCAATGGCCCAGTCCTGCACGAAGGTCTTCCACTTGGCGATCTTGACGGCGGGAATCGAGATGCCCACTTTGGCGGCGCGCGAGCGGTGCACGCTCATCCACACCTCACGCAGCGTGATGATGATGGCTGGGACAATGAAGCCCTTTAGATCAACGTGTCGCGAAAAGATCAGGGCGTAGAGACCACCGAGCACGATGATCTTGTCGGCCAGGGGGTCGAGGTAGGCACCCGAGGTCGTGGTGCCGTAGCGGCGCGCCACGATGCCGTCGAAGTAGTCCGACGCCGCCGCCGTGCCGCCGAGGACAACCGTCCACCACGAGGTCCGGTGAAAGACCAACAGGTAGATAAAGACCGGCGAAATGCCGAGTCGGAAAAACGTCATCAGATTGGCCGGCGTCAGCAGTGCGGTTTCGCCGTAGGTGCGTTCGCGAGTGCTCATAGTGACTTCCCCTCCAAGTCCGTGCCGTGCGAGTCGGTAATCATCACGTCGAAGAAGCCACCAACGGGTAGTGCCTCATCCACCATGATGATGCCGTCAATTTCCGGGCACTCCCCAACACTACGACCGATACCGGGCGCGTCAATCAATACTCGCTGAGTGGTGCCCACCAGGGCATCGCGCTTACGGGCGGTGATGGCATCTTGGAGTTCGGACACTTCGCGCAGGCGCTCGAGGGCGAGCTCATGGGGCACTTGGTCGCCGAGGCCGTTGGCGTACGTGCCCTCTTCCTTCGAGAACGTGAAGAAGCCGGCCCAGTCGAGCTGGGCCGCTTCGATGAACTCGAGCAACTCGCGCTGGTCGTCTTCGGTCTCACCGGGGTACCCGAGGATGAATGACGAGCGGAACGTCGCTGTTGGCTCCATCGCCCGAATAGCGGCGATGCGCTCCAAGAAGCGATCGCCATTGCCCCAGCGGCGCATGCCGCGCATCAGTGGACGCGAGACGTGCTGGAGTGACAGGTCGAAGTACGGTACGCCGGTCGACAGAATCGTCTCAATCAGGCCACTCGTCAGACCCGAGGGGTAGAGGTAGAGCAAGCGAACGCGTTCGATCTCGTCACTGAGTTGCCGGGTGAGCTCAATGAGTGGCTGGGTGCCGCCCTCGTCGAGGACCTCGACGGCTTCGCCCAGCGCGCCACGACGACGGTCGTTACCCCAACTCGCCAAGTCCTGGGCAATCAAAATCAGTTCCTTGACGCCACCGGCCGCCAAGTCGCGAGCTTCACGCAGAATCTCTACGTTGGAACGCGAGCGCTGGTCACCGCGGAACGTGGGAATGGCGCAGAAGCCGCAGCGACGGTCGCAGCCTTCGGCAATTTTGACGTAGGCCCACGGCGCCGAAACAGCCGGACGCGGCAGGTTCAACAAGTCAAAGTCACTCTTGGGCTTGGTGCCTAAAGTGACGGGTGTTTTTGGCGCCAGAGCGGTGAGGCTCTCGTTGAAGCCGGCCACGAGGTCAACCTCGGGCAGTGCTTCGGCCAGTTCGTGGCCGTAGCGTTCGGCCATGCAGCCCGTAACTACGAGTCGAGCGCTGGAGCGCTTTTGGTCGGCGAGCTCGAGGACCGTTTCGATCGACTCTTCGCGCGCGGCCTCGATGAAGGCACAGGTGTTGGCGACCACGAGATCGGCCGATTCGGGTGAGTCAGCGAGTGAGTATCCCTGCGAGACGAGCAGTCCGGCCAACTTCTCGGAGTCGACGTGGTTCTTCGGGCAGCCCAACGTTTCAATCCAATAGCGCACTGCGCTCCTTACAAACAGGAACACCGAGCGCGCAAGCGCCCGGTGTTCGTGGCGGAGAGGGAGGGATTCGAACCCTCGGGCCCGATTTCTCAGGCCGCATTCTTAGCAGGAATGTGGTTTAAACCGTACTCACCCACCTCTCCAATGCTTCTTTATCTTAGTGAACATTGAACCAATTGGGAAATCCTCCGAAAACCATTCCCGAGAGCCCCATTACACTCGTGACAGTCCTATTCAGAGGGAAGAAAATCATGCGTTCAGCTCGTCTCGTTCTCGCCGGCATTCTCGGCGCTTCGTTGCTCACCGGCGTCTCCGTGGGATCGGCCAGCGCGACCAGCGCCCCGACCCTCGCGTCGTGCAAGACCGCCATTGCCTCGCAGGAAATCTCCTCCGGCAAGTTGACGGTCGCCACCGACAACCCCGTCTACACCCCCTGGTTCGTCAACAACAAGCCTTCCAACGGGCAGGGCTACGAGTCGGCCTTCGTCTACGCGTTGGCCAACATCTTGGGCGTGGCCAAGACCAACGTCGCCTGGGCCTACGAGCCCTTCGACTCGAGCTACACCCCTGGCCACAAGTCTTTCGACTTCGACATCAACGAAATCTCCGACACCCCCGACCGCGCCAAGGTCGTGACCTTCTCGGACAGCTACTACGACGTAAACCAGTCGATTATCGCCCTCAAGGGCAACAAGATTGTGACGATGCACTCGGCTGCCGACCTCAAGGGCTACCAGTTCGGTGACCAGATTGGCACCACCGGCCTGACCTACATCAACCAGTACATCAAGCCCACCAAGCCCGCGCGTGTCTACTCCACCCTGGACCAGGCCGTGGCCGCGCTCCAGAGCAAGCAGATTGACGCCATCGTGGTCGACACGCCCACCGGTCAGTACATGGCCTCGTCACAGATTGTCGACGCCAAGAACAACCCCTTGGCCACGCAGGTCGGTCAGTTCCCATCAGTGGGTGAGCACTACGGTCTGCTCTTCCAGAAGGGCAACGCCCTGGCGGCGTGCGTCAACGTCGGCATTGCCGCGCTGAAGGCGAACGGTACGTTGACCGCCATCACCAAGAAGTGGCTGGGCATCTACACCAGCGTCCCAACGCTGCAGCCGTAAGAATCGTGTCGCACGAGGCCAGCACAACGGTGCTGGAAACACCACCACTGTTCTTGCCGCGGCGCAAGCTGCTCTTCACTGGACGTCGCGCAATCGCCGCGTCCGCACTCTCCAGCCTCGTCATCTTGGGCACGATTGTTGCCGTCTTTTATCTGGCGCCAGGCGGTGCAGCCGTGCGGGCCTTCTTCTTCGACCCGCACCAGATGTGGCTCTCCTTTAAAGGCGACCCCGCCAAGAGTTTGAGCTCCATCGGCTCGGGCATCTTGACCAACATCTGGATGTTCCTGGTGTGTGAAGTCATGGTGCTGCTCTTTGGCCTCGTGATTGCCTGGGTCCGCATGACGCACTCAGCCGTGATGTTTCCCTTTCGCGTGTTGTCGACGATCTACACCGACGTCTTTCGAGGCATTCCGATTCTGCTCGTGATCTTCATCGTGGGCTACGGTCTCCCCGCGCTCAGCCTGGGTCCACTCTCCACGCAGTCGCCCGCGGTGTACGGCTGCATTTCGCTGACGATTACCTACAGTGCGTACGTCGCCGAGGTCTACCGCGCCGGCATTACCTCGGTGCCGAACGGCCAGATTCTTGCGGCCCGCTCACTGGGGCTCACCACCGGGGCCACCATGCGTCGGGTCATTCTGCCCCAGGCCGTTCGTAACGTGATTCCACCGCTGCTCAATGACTTCATCTCGATGCAAAAAGACACCGCCCTCGTGTCAACGCTCGGCGCCATTGAGGCCACGCGGGCCGCGCAGATCTACGCCTCCACCGAGTTCAATTTCTCCGGCTACGTCGTGGCCGCGTTGCTCTTCCTCGCCCTCACTATTCCCCTGACGCGGTTCACCGACCACCTCATGGCCAAGGACCGCGCCAAGCGACTGGCGGCCGCACGATGAGTGACGTCGTCCTCGAACTCTCCTCCGTCACCAAGCGCTTCGGTGCCACCGAGGTGCTGCGCGGCGTGTCGCTGCAGCTGCGTCGCCACGAAGTGGTCTGCCTCATCGGGGCCTCGGGATCGGGCAAGTCAACGCTGCTGCGATGTGCCAACATGCTCGAGCCCATCGACGGTGGCGACATTGCCCTGTTTGGTCAGTCACTGCGCGATCCGCGCATTGACCCCGACCTCGTGCGTCGCCACATCGGCATGGTCTTTCAGTCCTTCAATCTCTTTCCCCACCTCAGCGTGGTGGAGAACATCGTGCTGGGACCGGTCCACGCACTCAATCGTTCCCGGGCCGAGGCCGTTGGCGAAGCCATGGTGCTCTTAGAGCGCATTGGTTTGGCCGATCGAGCCAACGACTTCCCCGACCGACTCTCCGGCGGTCAACAACAGCGTGTTGCGATCGTGCGCTCGTTGGCCATGCAGCCCGCGTTGTTACTGCTCGATGAAGTCACTAGTGCGCTCGATCCGACGTTGGTCGGTGAAGTGCTCGACCTCTTAGCGGACCTCGCGGCACGTGGCACGACGATGTTGATTGCCACCCACGAGATGAGCTTCGCCCGCGACGTGGCGCACCAAGTGGCCTACCTCGAGCAGGGCGTGTTGGTGGAGCAGGGGACCCCTGCGGAGATTTTCACCAACGCGCGCCACGAAGCAACGCGCAAGTTCCTCGAGCGCTCTTAAGCGACGCGAGGTTCGATGTCGGGTGAATCGACGATGAGGTCGAAGAGCTCCTGATCGCGGTCCCAGGTGAGGTGCTCACGCACCTGCTCAATGGGGAGCCAGACCAGCTCGTCAACTTCTTCGTTGGCCTCAAACTCACCTTCGAGCACGTGCATGAGGTAGTACGCAACGATTTTGTTCTTGCCCTTGCGGTGGGTGTAGTTCGTGGTGCCAATGAAGCGAACGATCTCGCAGTGCAGGCTCGTCTCTTCGAGTACTTCGCGCAAGGCGGCCTCCTCAAAGGTCTCGCCCGGATCGAGCTTGCCCTTCGGAAACGTCCAGTCGCCACGCGCTTCACGGTAGATGCAGGCGATTTCGATGTGCCCGTTCACGCGGCGAGTGACAATGCCACCGGCGGCGCGAATCGTGTCGGCGGGGAGGTCACTCGGTGGCGTGAAAGGGAGCGACATTAGAACGAAAACTCCACGCGTGGGGCGCGGTCGGTGACGGTGGAGCGGGGGGAAGAAGTCACGAAGGGCACCCACTTAGAGTAGTAAGAATGCTGACTGCTGTTTTGTCACCCCTCTGGTCTGAACTCGTCGTTGTCCTCGCGGGGGTCGCGGCGGGCATCGCCAACGGGATCGCCGGCGGTGGCACCTTTATCGCGTTCCCTACCTTGCTGGCCCTCGGGGCCGCATCGATCACGGCCAACGTCACCACGTCGGTCGGCGTTCTCCCCAGCTACGTCGGTGGGATCCGCGGCTATCGCCACCAACTCAGCGCGCACCGGGCGCTGGTACGCCGCCTCGTCCCCTCGTGCTTTCTGGGGGCGATTACCGGCTGCGCTCTGCTCCTGGCATTTCCGTCGAGCACCTTTCGCGCCGTCCTTCCTTTCTTGGTAGGCGTCGGGACCGTCCTCTTCGGCGTGGCACCACTGGTCACTCGGCGATTGGCGCACGTTCGCCACGACCACCCCGGTCGTCGGGTCAGCCTGGCGATCGGAATCTTTTTGGTCGCCATCTACGGCGGCTACTTCGGAGCTGGCCTCGGCATTTTGTTGCTCGCCGTCATGGCCCTCACCTTGCCACTCGACCTCGCCGAGCTGCAGGGTTTGCGCAACGCCTTGTCGGTCATTATCAACCTCTGCGCCGGCGCCGTCTTCCTCCTGCGTGGACATCTGATTATTCGTGACGTCCTCGGACTCATGGTGGGCACCCTGCTTGGCGGGGTGATTGGGACCTCACTGCTCAAGCGACTGCCCCCGACCGCCGTGCGGGTGATCATTGTGGCCATTGGCGCCCTCACCACCGTCCGGCTCGCCTGGTAGCGAGAACTCCACTTCTTCACTAGGATTTATGGAATGAAGAAGTTCTTCTCCTTTCCGAATCCCGTTAACGATGCCGCCGCACGGACGGTCGCCCTCGGCGTCGTGACGATGGGCACGATCGCCTTCTTCACCTCCTGGTCCTGGATCATGATCCCCCTCACCTACGGCTTTGCCGCTCGCGTCGCCTCGGGCCCCACCCTTTCTCCCTTGGGGCAGTTTGCGGTCCGTATCGCGGCCCCACGACTTAGCGCGTGGGAAAAGTTTGTACCGGGCCCACCGAAGCGGTTCGCCCAAGCCATTGGACTGGCGTTCTGCATTGGCATTGACCTCACCTGGTATCTCCAAGGGTTCGGCGTCGCTCGATGGATCTTGCTGCCCCTCATTGGTGCCGCGTCGCTGGAAGGGTTTCTGGGCTACTGCGTGGGCTGCGCCATCTTCGGCCTGCTCATTCGGGCTGGACTCGTGCCAGCCAGCGTCTGTGCCGAATGCGGTGACTTAAGCGCGCGCTACGCGGCAGCTGGCTACCCCGTCAACGAAAAGTAGCGCTCCGCGCACCGGGCGCTGAGCGATTCACGCCCAATGTTCGTAGGATAGATATATGCGTCGCTCCCCTCACTTCGTGCGTGCCGCGGTGGCCCTTAGTGCACTCGCCGCCGCCACGATTAGCGCTCCGTCCTTTCACGCCGACGCGGTCCAGCCTCGCCTCGTCGTCGCGCACGCCACTTCCTTGCCCAGTAGCGCCACCGCCGTCACGACGCCCGTCACCGACACCTTTGATGTCGTGCTCGCCGGGCAAAACAGTGCCGCCGAGGCGGCCTACCTCCGCGCCATTTCGACGCCCGACTCGCCGCTCTATCGCCACTTTCTGACGCCCACCGGCTTCGCCCAGCGCTTTGGCGCCGCACGGAACACCATCGCCCAGGTCACGCAGTACTTCAGCGCCAACGGCCTGCACCCGTTGAGTCTTTCCACGGGCGGGCTGGTGCTCCACGTGCGCGCCACCACCACCGCAATTTCACACGTCTTTAACGCCCACGTGTCCTCCGCTCGCACGTCGCAGGGCGTCGTGAGTTCCTTCACCCAACCGGCCACGTTGCCGGCATCGATTGCCCACGACATTGTCGCGGTCGCCGGCCTGAACGGTGCCTCGGGACTGGCGAGCCACCTCGTGCACGCCCACTCCACGTCGGGCTACGCCACCACCTGTTCGCACGTCGGGGCGGCGAACGGATCGCGACCCAACGCCAACGGCTACACCGTGCAGCAGCAGGGAACTCTCTACGGCCTGAGCCCGCTCTGGCACGCAGGCATCAATGGCCACGGCACGACCATTGCGCTCTATGAGCTCGGTGTCGCCGACACCAGCGACATCAACGTCTTCAACAGTTGTTACGGTCTGAGCCCCACAATCACCACGATTCCCGTGGACGGTGGCGCGACCGGCGGCTACAGCGACGAAGCCACGATGGACATTGAAGAGGCGGCCGCCCTCGCCCCCGGCGCCACCTTGGACGTCTACTCTGCCCCCAACGCCGGCTCCGACCCCCTCGACGTCTACACCCGCATCGCCGATGACAACGCGGTTGACGTGGTCGCCACCTCCTGGGGCGACTGCGAGAACGACCCGACGGGCAGTGTCGTTGCCGAGGCCCCCCTCTTCCAACAGATGGCCGCCGAAGGCATCACGGTCGTCGCCGCTTCCGGTGACAACGGCTCCTCGGACTGCACCGGACTGATTTCGAATGCCCCCGCCGTTGACGACCCTGCATCGCAGCCCTTCGTCACCGGTGTTGGTGGACTCACGGTGAGCAACCTGTCGCCACTGACCCAGACCGTGTGGAACTCCAACGGTGGTGGTTCCGGTGGTGGCATCTCAGACCAGTGGTCACGGCCCTGGTGGCAGACCGGCCAGTTCTTCATGAACGACCCCTCACAGGGTGTCGCCTCGGCCACCGGGCGCATGGTGCCCGACGTATCAGTGATGGCCGACCCCGGAACGGGCTTTATCCAGTACTTCACCGGCACCGACTCCTCCACCGTGGTGTGCACGACGGCCACTTGCCACAACGGCTGGAGTGGCGTTGGTGGCACATCCATTGGCGCCCCACTCGTTGGTGCCATGGTGGCGCTGGCGAAGCAAAAGTGCGGACAGGGACGCTTGGGATTCTTGAATCCCACCCTCTACACATTGGCCGCCTCCACTACGGACATCACCCCCATCACCACGGGCAACAACGACATCGCCAACGTCAACGCCTACAGCGCTGGCCAGGGCTACAACTTGGCCGTCGGACTCGGCGCCCCCACGACGACCTTGATTGGCGACCTCTGTCCGATGGTGGCCGACCCGGCACAAAGTTCCTTCACCATTGGTTCAACGTCACCACTCGCGGGCACCACGACCCCCGTGAACATCACGCTGCGTTCGAGTGCGGGCACCCTGATGCCAAACGTGCCCGTCACCTTTGAGGTCATTGGACCCTCTGGTGCGCCGGTAATCGACGGTCTGACCAGTTCGACGACCGGCTCCGGCACCGCGTCACTCACGGCCAATACCTCGATAAACGGCACCGTCACGTTCACGTTCTCGGCCCCCAGTGAAGGCATCTTTACCGTCGTCGCCTACGACAATGGTGCGGCCATTGGATCGGGACTCATCGACGTTATTTCCTTGGCGTCGCTGCAGGTCCCGCCCAACACGCCCACCATCACCCTCAAAGCCAGGGGCACGACGTCACTGGCCCTCAACGTGACTGCCACGGCTGGCCGCTACCCCGCGACCTACTACCAGGTCTCAGTCACGAATGGGGCGAGCTGGGTGACCCGCAGCGCGACATCGCCACTTCTTCTGACTGGACTTCACCGTGGTCGCCCCTACACCGTTATTGTTCGCGCGGGCAATGCGTATGGCGCAAGTGGGTGGTCAACGTCACTGCATCTGCGGACGGCGCCGTGATCGAAGGCCGTCGACCGCTTCGGCGGTGGCCTCGTCGACGCCGCTCGACGATTGTGGCGAACTTCGTCATCGCGAGTCTCGTGGTGCCCACGGTCGTCCTACCCAACATTGCGACGTCGACGCTCAACGGAAATCCACTCGTCGCCTTCACCCAGAATCCAACGGCGTCGACGTGGGCGAAGAACTCGTTTGAAGCAGCCTTCAACAACGCGACCTTGACCGGCACCCCGAGTGTGTTGAACGGTGACGGGATTACCGCAGTCGCTGCGCGCTTCGCTACCGGTGACCTCGCCTTCTACGAACAGTCGGCCAACGGGTCGACGTCCGTCGTTGACGTCACCAGCGAACTGCCCGCGCCGGCCCCAGCGGCCGCACCCACGCTCTTTTTTGACCCCTGGAACAACGTCGACATCGCCTACGTGGACACGGCCGGTGCGCTGGTCGTGCTCTCGGCCTCCACCACCAAAGCGGCACTGCACCGCGAGCACGCGCACATGACCTCGGACACCACCGTGACGACGCTGACTCCGGGCACCACCACGACGTTTCGCCTCGGCCAACCCTCGGTCGCAATTGCGGGCACGCAAGGAACCATCGTCGCTACTTCTTCCACGGGGCACGCCATCGCTGTCTCGCTCAACTGGACCACCAGCATTCAGCCACCACAGATCAGTGCTCCCGTCGACGTAACACTGCAGACCGGAACGGGCCTTGTCCTCGGCGAGCCGGCCGTGATTACGAACCCGACCACCACCCAACTCTTCGCCGCCATTACCGCCGGTGGGGCGCTGGCCGTGTTCGAGGCCTCGAGTGCGGGAGCCTGGTCGAGTCAGAATCTCACACTCACCACGGCCGCACCGCTCTCGAGTGGTTCACTCGCCACCGCGAGCAACGGACAGACCACCTACGTCACCGACGTCGCCGCCAACGGCGATGTGCAACTGTTCAGTGTTGCGGTGGGTCAAGAAATGGCGAATACCGTTCAAGCGCACATCAACGGGGGCACCACGCCGAGTGCGTGGAGCTATCTCGACGTGACCACCTCGGTCAAAGCGGCGCCGATCATGAGTGGCAACCTCACGATGTCAGCCACCACCAGTGCGCTCGTCATCGCCGGCGAGGCCTCGACGGGTGACCTCACCACCATGACTGAATCGCTCTCATCGGCCGCGTGGGTGGCCATTGACGTCTCACGGACCGCCACCAACGCCGGCGTCATTGTTGGACCGCAGATCGCCAGTGCCTTCATCAAGGGGCACCTCACCCTCTTTACTTACCAAACGGGCTACATCGCCACTGAGGGTGTCGGCGTCTACGCCATCCCCCAGTCCGACTGGAGTCGCGCGATCTCCGACGGGTGGCCCATCCTCGCCGACACCGGCGCGCTCGGCACGCCGCAGGCGCCGTGGGTCGGCTTCATCACCCAAGGTGGCGTCGCCCAGACACCGGACTTCCTGTTAGGACAGGCCATCACCAACGGCCACCGACCGGTGACGTGGCTGTCCTTCTGGACCGTGTCGGGACCTCAGCCGGGCCAGCCCAAGACCGTGCTGAACTACTTCACCCACGGCTACCAGGCCGGCGTGTGGGTGGCGACGCAGATTTCGAAGTACAAGGCGCTCGGTGACTCGACGCTGCCCAACTGGGTCATTCTCGACCCCGAGGGCTACCCCGACAACCACTCGAACTTGGACGCCCCGGGTGGATCAAATGCCGCCACCTTCACCACCTATGCCAGTTACTGGGCCGCCATGTTGCGCGGGTGGGCCCAGGGGTTGGCCTCGGTGAATCCCGCCCTGCGACCGGGCGTCTACGCCGCCCAGTCGGAGTACCGCAACTACTCGCTGTCAGCGGTTCCGATGCCCGTCTTTGAGGCCATCGCCTTCGGTGGTGGTGGCCCCGTCCCGATTAGTGGGGCACAAGGCCCTAACGTGTTGGGCTTCATCGCCTTCTCGGCGTCGTGCACCCCGCAGTCGACCTTGACCCAAGAAATCAACACCCTGAAGAACCCTCCGTGGGCGGGAGCGTTTAACACCCTGCAGTTCAACGGTGGCGTCTACTGTGCGCCGTAAGGAGAGACCATGACCGACACCCCAAACGACTTCACCAGTGACATTCGCGACCGAATTAAGCAGTTGACCAAGCCGCTCGTCGACTCACTCGACGCCAAGCTGCGTGACCAGGTGGACGCTCGAGTGGACCAGCGGGTGGAAGAGATTGTTCGCGACCGATTCGCGACACTGGAACGGGCCATCGCCGATCTCGACCGCGCGGTGCGCGCACTCGAAGAGCGTCTCGACTAGCGGCGACGCTGGCGGTCGCGGCGCACGATAAAGCGCACCGTCAGGACCGTCAAGGCCACGAGGGCCACGACGAAGAGGCCAAAGACCACGTCAAACGCTGCGGTGAATTCGCCCAGAACCATACCGTCATGGTAGCCGTGTCACAGGGCTGCATAAGAGTGAGTCCATGACCACATCGACCCTCGCACCGACCTCCGTGGCCACCATGTTGCGCGGAAATCCCGCCACCCGGCCCGAGGCCGACACCACTACGAGTGCTCGTCTGCGCGCATCGCTCGAGGCGGCTCTGGCCGAGGCGAGCGAGACTGTCGCGCTGCCCGTGGTCGTGCGCGCCTCGTCACTGCGCGACACGATTGCCACGTTGTCGGCGAGCCCACTGGGTCGACTGCGGGGACTACTGGTGAACAGCGCGCTTCGTCTCATTGTCAACGGTGTGGCGCTTGACGACCTCGCCCTCGACTCGTGGCGGGCCTGGCGCTCTGGCGTCAGTGACCCCCGCATGAGCGCCCTCTTCGACGACCTCGACGCCGACCAGCGAGCCCGACTGGCCTCGGACGTCCGCGCCCACGTGCACACCTTACGCACGCACCTCGAGGCCATTCCCAGTAGCTGGCGGCCTCGCACCGGCGTGCGGGCTCACTTGATCATGGCGGAGGGTCGACTACAGCTCCGCGATGACGTCGACCTCGTGCTGGGCCTCCAACATGCGGCCACCGCTTCGGTGGTCTTGTTGGATGTCACCACGGCACCGCTGGGCACGGCGGCCGAACGACTCCTGCGCTACCACGCACTGGTGCACACCTTGAGGACCGGCGTCGTACCGCTGCGCACTGCCCTGTTTTCAACTGCCACCGGTGAACTCTGGACGCGCGATGTCACCGTCGAGATGTTGGACGTAGCCGTGGCCGACATCGTCGAGTTCATCAACGCCCAGGCGGTGGCCGCATGAGTGAACTCGTGCAGACTGCATCGACGCCCGAGGCACTGCGTGCGCTCATGCAGTGCGACGTCACCGTCGCCACTTTGGAACAGAGCCAGGTGGCAGGCTTCGCTTCGCGCTTGAAGGCCATCACCACCCCGACCCAACGGCGCATCGACGCGTGGGCCGTTGAACAAGGTGGCGTGGCCTCCACTGCGTTTTCGTGGCGAGCCGCCACGGCGCGGCGTCTCCTGGGTACCGCGGCGGCGCACCGGGCCGTGCGTGGTGCGAGCATCTTGCAGAGCGTGCACGACGAAGTCGGTGACAATCTCATTCGCGCCACTCGCGGTGAGGCCCGATTCGGATCCCTGGGGCAGTGGCTGAGTTCACTCACGCAGGCTGAACTCGGCATGGTGATCGCCGAAGCCGTCAACTGGGCCAGCACCCTCCTCGACACCGCCGACCTGCTGGGACCCGACGCTGAGCTGGCTCGGGCCGACTACTACTTCAATGTCGCCGGGGCTCAGACAACCCTGCGCGGCCGCCGCGACGTCATCGTGGGCGAGAACGTGGTGCGCGTTCGATCGGGTGCCCCAGGGAAATCAGCTGGTGCTGGACTGCGCGCCGACCTCTTTATCGCCACTGTGGCTGCCCCCACGCGCCAGGCCCCCCGTCACTTCATTGGTCTCTGGCCGGACGCGGGCGTGGCCTTGGCGGTCGAAGGCACCATGGAGAACCTGCGGGCCGGGGCGCGTGACATTGTGCGTGTGGCCACGCACATGCGTCGCTACCAGCCCGCGAAAGTGGCGTAGTTCTTTCGAAGTGGCCGCCGCCAACTAGCGTGGTGGAGTCATGACACTACGTACATCCCTCAGAAACATTGCCATCATCGCCCACGTTGACCACGGCAAGACCACCCTGGTTGACGCCATGTTGCGCCAAACCGGCTCCTTCACCGCCCACGAAGCCGTCACCGAGCGCGTTATGGACTCCGGTGACCTGGAGCGCGAGAAGGGTATTACTATCCTCGCCAAGAACACGGCCGTTCAATACAACGACCTCACCATCAACATCATCGACACGCCCGGACACGCCGACTTCGGTGGTGAGGTTGAGCGTGGCCTCGCGATGGTCGACGCCGTTATCTTGCTGGTGGACGCCGCCGAAGGCCCCCTGCCCCAGACCCGCTTCGTGTTGCGTAAGACGCTCGAGGCTCGCCTGCCCGTCGTACTGGTGATCAACAAGGTCGACCGCCCCGACGCCCGTACCGAAGAAGTGGTCTCCGAAGTGGAGAACCTCTTCCTCGACCTCGACGCCGACGAAGAGCAGATCTCCTTCCCCATCCTCTACGCCTCAGCGCGTCAGGGCTGGGCCTCGACCGACATCAAGGACACCAGTGGTGACCTCACCCCGTTGTTCCAGACGATCGTCGACTTCGTGCCCGCTCCCGAGTACGAAGAGGGACACGGCCTCCAGGCCCTCGTCTGCAACCTCGACGCCTCGCCCTACCTGGGACGTCTGGCCCTGTGCCGCGTGATTAACGGCACCCTCGAGCGCGGCTCGCGCGTGGCCTGGTGCCACGTCGACGGCACTATCGAGTACGCCAAGATCACCGAGCTCTTCATGACCAAGGCCCTGGACCGCGTGCCGGCCGAGTCAGCCGGCCCCGGTGACATCGTCGCCGTCGCCGGTTTTGAGACCATCACCATTGGTGAGACGCTCGCCGACGCCGAAAACCCCATTCCCCTGACGCCCATTACCGTCGACGAGCCCAGCTTGTCGATGACGATTGGTATTAACACCTCGCCGCTTGCCGGTCAGGAGGGCAAGTTGTTGACCGCTCGTATGGTCAAGGACCGCCTCGACAAGGAGCTCATCGGTAACGTGTCGCTGCGCGTGCTCAATACCGACCGCCCCGACGCCTGGGAAGTCCAGGGCCGTGGTGAACTCCAGTTGGCCATCTTGATTGAGACCATGCGTCGCGAAGGCTTCGAGCTCACCGTCGGTAAGCCTCAGGTTGTGACCCGTGTCATCGACGGGAAGACCTACGAGCCCGTCGAGCACGTCACCATTGACACGCCCGAAGAGTACGTCGGTGCCATCACGACCCTGCTGGCGACTCGTAAGGGCACCATGCTGGACATGATTAACCACGGCACCGGCTGGGTCCGCCTCGAGTGGAAGATCCCGGCCCGTGGCCTCGTGGGTATCCGCACCGAGTTCATGACCGAAACCCGTGGTGCGGGCATGATGCACACCAACTTCGACGGCTACGAGCCCTGGTTCGGTCCCATCCGCCTGCGCGCCAACGGCGTGCTGGTCGCGGACCGCAAGGGTGCCACCACCGCCAACGCCCTGATCGACCTGGAAGCCCGTGGCACGCTGTTCGTCTCGCCCGGTACCGAAGTGTACGAAGGCATGATCGTGGGCGAGAACTCACGCTCCGAAGAGATGGACGTCAACCCGACCAAGGAAAAGAAGCTGACCAACATGCGTGCGTCAGGTTCGGACCACACCGAGCGCATTACGCCGGCGACGGTCATGTCCCTTGAGCAGGCCTTGGAATTCATCGCCGACGACGAAGCCGTTGAAATTACCCCGAAGTCGGTGCGTCTGCGCAAGGTCATCCTCGACCAGGCCGGTCGCGCTCGCGCTCGCAAAAAGGGCTAATCGCGTATCCACTAGAATTTGTGGTGGAGGGGTGTCAGAGCGGCCGAATGAACCGGTCTTGAAAACCGGCGTGGGGAAACTCACCGTGGGTTCAAATCCCACCTCCTCCGCCAGGGGAAACCGCCAGTGACTTCGGTCACTGGCGGTTTTTTATTTGCCGCTCGCCACCACCACCCACACGTTGCCGGTCTCGCAGAACCAGTGAGAGCCGGCTGGCGCCGGTGACGTGGGCGCGGCAGCACAGACTCCCGTGTGGCGCAGTTGTGGGTGGCTGTGAACCGCCAAGAGGAGTAGTCCCCCGCCCACCCCCACAACGAGGGAAATGGCGACAACAAGGCGAATCCAGAGGGCGATGCCATCAGGCCCAGCGGGCACGGGGCTACGAAAACCCGGAACTTCCACGTTCCTAGTGGGCGATGCGGGCCCGGAGCGAGGCGATCCACTCGTCGGCGTTGTGCCGAGCGTCACCCACCGCCACGCGTCGCTCACTCGCGCCGTCGCCGGTCACGGGATAGGAGCCCAAAAACTTCACCGTCACCAAGTGCGCCTGCACGTCCGCGAGGCAGTCGGCGATGAGGTCGTCGGCCACGTGGCCATCGAACTCAATCACGAAGCAATAGTCCCCGAGTCCCGTCTTGGTGGGCCGCGACTCCAACTTCGTCAGGTTGATGTCGCGGGCCGCGAAGCGGCCGAGAATGCCATAGAGCGAACCTGGGCGGTCGGCGTCTTGGAAGCAGACAATCAGCGTGCGGTCGGTGCCAGTCGGCGCGGCAATGGCCTGGCGGGCCACCCGTACGAAGCGCGTGGCGTTGCCGGCGTGGTCGGCAATGTTCTCGGCAATGACCGAGAGACCAAAGAGTGAAGCAGCCAGGGCTGACCCCACGGCGGCCCAGGGCTCCGGTGAGCCGGCAACGTCAGCGGCGGCCTGCGAGGTGGACGTCGTCTCCGTCACCTGGGCCAAGGGAAGCGTGGCGAGATAGCCCCGGACTTGGGCTAGTGCGTGCACGTAGCTCGACACCTTGGTGACCTCGTCGGGGCGGACGCCGTCACGAGCGAGCAGGTGCATGCGGATCGGCAAAATGATCTCTTCGACAATCACCAAGTCGTGGTCGAAGACCAGTCCATCGATGGTCGCCGAGACGGTGCCCTCGATGGCGTTCTCCAATGGGACAAGACCTTCGTCGAGCGCACCGGACGCGACGGCAGCGAGCACGTCCCCAATGGACGCACAGGCCACCGGCGCCGCGTGCGACAGAGTGGCCACGGCCTCGTGCGAGAAGGAACCCTCAGGTCCAAGGAATCCAATGCGCGGCGCAGTCATAGCAAGATGTTAGTCAAGGCCACTTCTTGCCTACGATGGCAGATGGCTCTCTGAAAGGACGTGCAATGGCGCACCCCATGTTTGAACTCGACCCCGAACTAACCGAAGCGATTTTTCAGTACTGCCGTAGCCGCATGAGCGAAGACGCTCCTCTCGATTACGGCAGTCACGGCCTGACCCCGATGCCCTCGCTGGAGGGCATGATCGAGGCCAAGGGTCAGGACGCGCGAAAGATTCTGGACTTCTTCATTTCCGAACTTGCCGAACGCGTCATCTCCATTGACTCACCCGCCTTCCTCGCCTTTATCCCCAACGCCCCGACCAAGAACTCACGCCTCTTCGACATGGTCATCGCCGCCTCGGCCCTCAACGGGACATCGTGGCTCGAGTCAGCCGGTGCGGTGGCGGCCGAGAACCAAGCCCTGTCATTCCTCGCGCAGCGCGCGGGCATGCCCGCCTCCAGCGGTGGCATGTTCGCGACGGGTGGCACGATTGGCAACCTGTCCGCACTCGTGGCGGGACGCGACGTCGGTCACGAGCGCCACCCCGAAATACCACGTCACCTGCTGCGCTTCGCCATCTCGGCCGACGCGCACTCCAGCATCGGCAAAGCACTGCACGTGTTGGGGCTCGAGCCACTGCTGGTCGAACCTGACGACCACTGCTTCACCCTGGCCAGCCTCGAGCGGACCCTCGCCAACGACCCGCACCCCGAAACGGTGATCGGCATTGTGGCGACCGCCGGCACGACCAACGCCGGCATCGTCGACGACCTAGAGGGCCTCGGTTCGTACGCACGGGATCACCGCCTCTGGTTCCACGTCGACGGCGCCTACGGTGGCGCCGCCATCTTCTCGGCCACTGACGCTCACCTGATGCGCGGCATTCGTCACGCCGACAGCTTCATCGTCGACCCTCACAAGTGGCTCTTCGCCCCACTGGACTGCTGCGCGCTGCTCTTCCGCGAACCGCTCGTCGCCCGTCACCACTTGGGTCAGCAGGCTGGATATCTCGACATCCTGCACTCCGACGACGACGCCGAATGGAATCCGTCAGACTTCGGCATTGGTCTGTCGCGGCGTGCCCGTGGTCTCCCGTTCTGGTTCTCGCTCGTCACCAACGGTGTCGAGGCCTACGAGAGCGCGACCCAGGCCTCCATTGATCAGGCCGCCTACGCCCAGGCCCAGATCATCGCTCGCGACGGTTTCGAGATGGTCCGTCCCGCCAGCCTCGGCGTCGTGCTCTATCGCCGTCTGGGCTGGAGCGACGAGGACTACAACGAGTGGAGCGCGCGACTCCTCAAAGAGCAGTTGGCGTTCGTAACGCCGACTAAGTGGGAGGGCGAGACGGTAGCCCGATTCGCCTTCTTGCACCCCGACACCAGCTTCACGCTGATCGACGAGATTCTCGACTCGATGCTGGACTAACGGTCCTTAAGCAACGGGTCGGCGGGGTTGCGCTGGGCTTCCCCACGCAGGCCCTTGCGGCGCCAGGCGAGACCCGAGAGGGCCTCGAGCACGACACGGTTGCCGAGGTAGGCCGTGATTTCGGCGTGGTCGTAGGGAGGCGAGACCTCCACCACGTCCATGCCCGCGAGTGGCACTTCCATGGCGATGCGACGTACCGCGTCGAGCAGTTGACGACTGGTGAGGCCACCGGGCTCGGGGGTGCCGGTACCGGGGGCTGAGCCGGGGTCGACCACGTCGACGTCGACGGACAAGAACACGGCGTCACAGTCAGTCATGGCGATGGTCAAGGCCTCGTCCAAGACGGCGTCGAGTCCTCGGGCGACAATTTCACCCATTTCAAAAGAACGCATGCCCTGTTCGGCCATCCAGTGGAGGGTCTCGGGCTCGGGCCAGTAGCCGCGCAGACCGATCTGCAAGAAGCGGTCCCCGCGGCACGCACCCGACTCGATCAGTCGACGCATCGGGGTACCGTGACCGTGGAGTGAGCCGAACTGTGTGTCACCGGTGTCGGCGTGGGCGTCAAAGTGAATGACCGAGACGCGGCCCCAGCCAACGTGGCGGGCAATGCCAGTCACGTCGGGCAGTGCAATGGTGTGGTCACCACCGAGAATGATGGGAACGGCGCCCGCGGCGGCAATCTCGGTGACGCGCGCTTCGAGGGCGGCTAACGAGCGTTCCGTGTCGCCGGAAGGCATCTCAACGTCGCCAACGTCGACGACGCCCAGTTCAACCAGGGGGTCGACGCCGAGAGCCATCGAGGGGCGCATGCCGTCGTGGGGCAGATAGTCCGTGATGCGAATGGCCTGCGGGCCAAAGCGACACCCGGAGCGGTGCGAGGTCCCACCGTCAAAGGGTGCACCAATAATGACGGCGCCGGCGGTCTCCCATTCGAAGCGAACGTCGGGGTCGGCGGCGGGCACACCGAGGAAGGTGGCGTCGGGGCCGTAGAGGTTACCGATGCGGGTCATGGCTCTACTTTGTCACGTGCGGTGCCATGCCCGCGTTCAGAAGCTCCACCCAGCTCTGACCTGGGGTGAGCAAAATGGGCTTGCCCTTGGCGTCGGTGTACTGGATGACGTCGGACTTGGAGGCGCCGCGTGACCACGTGCCGACCTGTTCGGTGCCGTTGGTGAAGATGTAGACGGGACCGCTGCCCTGCAGAATGCCGTAGGAGTTCATGGCACCGATTTGGCCGTAGTAGTTGACCACCATGACCACCACGTTGGTCGGCGACTCAATCTGGCCGGAACCGGTGCGGTCAACGGGAACGGCCGGTGAGAAGTCATTCATGCCGCGGTCGTAGGAATTGGTGGTCTTGTTGTAGGTCCACGTCACGGGGTAGATGCTCGGGAAGGGCACCACGATCTTGCTGACCGGGGTGCCGGGTGTCACGCCGCTCGTGCGGTACTGGAATAAGGCCGGTGGTGGCGTGTGGGTGTTCGCCAACGCGAAGAGCTTGGCGCCAATGCCAACCAAGTTGTAGGGGGCGTACTTGTTGGGGTCGCGGTACATCGCTGAACCGGCGCCACTCTCACTGATCAACTGGACGGGGGCCGTGGAGATGGAGTCAATGGCGTACTGGGCACCACCGGAAAAGACGAAGAGGCCCTTCAACGGCCACACGATCTGCGTGTCGGTCGGACGCACCGAACGAACGGGCTCGATGCGCGCCGGAGCGTGGGAGTTGAAGATGGCGGCCAACCGGGTGATACCACCGTTGACAATTTCCTCGTAGACCACGTCGGCCTGATTCACGCCCCACTGCGGCAGGGAGTTCGGGTCATTCTCGATCTTGACCGTCATGGCGGGACGAGTCAGCGAGACACCGCTGGGGTCGGGCAGACCGGTCAGCGGGGCAATCGGCACCGTCGTGGTCGTGGTGGTCGGACCCGAGTGGCTACCGCAGGCGCTCAGGCCAAGGGCGGCAGCGGCAAAGGCCGCGGCGAGGGAGAGTTTGAGGACGGGGGAAGTACGCATGCCTCTAACTTACCGAGTCTCCAGCCTCAATTGGCCAATGACTTCCAGATAACGGTGTGCGGCAGACCGGTATACGGGCTCAAATGTTCCGAGCCCGGCATGCGATGCCAGCCCTCGCGGTCATAAAACCCGAGTGCGCTATCGCGACCGTTGGCCCAGATTTCTCGAGCGCCACGGTCGAATACTTCGCGTTCGAGGGCCGCCAGCAGGGCCGCGCCATAGCCACGACCTTGGTACGCAACGTCCGTCGCCAGGTAGCGCAGTTGGTAGGTCGACACCTCCGGATGCAACGGTGACGTCGACGGGTAGACCGAGCCGCACGTGACGATGGCGCCGTCGCAGACGACGCCAAGGTGCAGTGCCTCCGCCTCGCCATCACGAGCGTCTGTCACATCGACACTGGGGTCGTTGTTGCGCAAGACGCGTCGCCTCAGTTCGTAAATCTCTTGTGGGGCCACCACACGAATCTCGAAGGTCATAGGTGTCGCACCATGGGCAGCAATGTTATGTCGGGACGGCTGTCGTGAATCACCGGATCACCGTGGTCGACGAACCCTATTTTTCGATAGAAGGCGTGGGCGCGCGGGGCGTCCCTGGTTACGTGCAGGTGCAATGACGTGGCCCCCTCCTGGCGGGCCCAGTCGGCCACGGCCTCTACTAACGCACTAGCCGTGCCGTCGCCGCGTACCCGAGACGTGACGTACATGCCATAGAGCCAACGTGCCGGTGCTCCCGGTTCGTCGTACGAGCTGGTGCCACCGCGCGCCATGCCCACCAGCTCACCGTCGCGCTCCGCTACGAATAACGCCGGGTCGGCGGCGAACTCGAGCCACTGCTCGTCGCTCCAGCGAACGACGTCGACGTAACGCGTGCCGTAGGCGAGCGGCGCGTCCTGGAGGGCCTCAAGGCGTAACTGACGGAGTCGCTGTGCGTCGGCGACTTGCGAACGGCGAACGACGGGGGGCATCGCTACTCTCTCGACAAGCGAGCGGAGTAGATCGAGTAGCCGTCAACTTGGCGCGACACGGCGGTTGCGATAAGTGTCGCCAGCATCATCGGCAGCGCCAGGGCAAAACCAGTGTGGGTGAGTTCGAGCACAAGGACGAGTCCCGCCAACGGTGCCTGCATGGAGGCCCCAATCATGGCGGCCGCTCCGATGAGTGCGAAGGCCCCCACCGGTGAACCGGGCCAGACGTGAATCCACAGGTTGCCCGTCAGCGCACCAAAGAGGGCGCCGGTCGCGAGGAAGGGCGTGAAGACGCCGCCAGCCGCACCACTGCCCAACGTTGCCGTCGTCACCAGCGGCTTCAAGATCCACAGCGCCGCCAGCAGCCCGATGCTGCCCACGCCAAAGAAGGCGTCGTGGGCGATGTCCTTGCCATTGCCAAACAACTCGGGCCACTTGATGCCCAAGAGGCCGACGACGGCGAACACCAGTGGCATCACCCAGAGGATTTGGGTTCCCTTGGCCCGTCGGTGCGAGACCCACCCGATCACGCGAACGTAGAGCACGGAGAGCAGGCCAATGGCGAAGCCAGAGAGCACTGACCACACCATCAGCGAAGGCGACGTCGTGAAGTTGGGGATGTCGGTGTAGGTCGGGTGCGTGGGCAAGGTGAGGTAGGCCGTAGCGGTGGCCACCAGTGAGCACAGTAGGGCCGGCATCACGACGGGCAGGGCGAAACTGCCGAGCATGACTTCGGCGGTGAAAATCGCGCCGCCAAGGGGCACGTTATAAACGCAGGCCAACCCAGCACCACCACCGCAGGCCACCAACAGTTTCTTCTGGGCGGGGCTTAGTTTGAGCCACGAGGCCAGTACCGAGCCCGATGCCCCACCCATGAGCTTGGGTGCCGCCTCGCGGCCAATTGAACCGCCGAGTCCAATCACGATCTCCGAAATAATTGAGGTCAGGGCACTGCGTCGAAAGCTCAACTCGCCGTCGTGACTCCACACCGCGTCGTCAATCTCCGAGCGCTCCTGGCGCAGGTACTTGCGAATCAAGAACCACGCCACCGAGCCAATAACGCCGGCGAGCACCAGCATCACGACGCGGCGCACATCGGACGTGTGCGCCACCGCGTGAGCGAAGTCGCCACCGTCGTAGCCAAAGGCGGCGTGTTCCACCTGGTACAGAATCGCCATCAGGCCACTACCTAACAGACCAGCGGCGATACCCGTCACTACGACGGCGAGCCACAGGCTCGGGGTCAAGGCGGCGTCACCATCACCGGTGACGTTGGGCTGCTCCATGGCCCCGCGGCCCGACGCGATGCGCTTCTTAATCAGGGGCTGGGGAACACGTAAGCGTTCACTTTCGCCGTTGGGCATCTCCGTCATGACTTACCTCTCGACTCGCACCATGGTACCGGTCACGTCGCTGGCACCAACGCGGCATTGAGCAGTGCGTCAGCCGAGTCGATGACGACGTGGGCGCCGGCGTTCAAGAGTTCGTCGCGACTGCCAAAGCCCCACGACACCCCGACCGCGCCCATGCCGTGGAGGCGCGCCGCCTCCACGTCGTAGAGACGGTCACCCACCATCCACATCGCGGGTGACCCGGTGACACCCCAGTGCGCAAGTGCTTCGGCAATGATCTCGTACTTTTCGTTCAGCACCAGACCCACGTGGCTGCCGGCCACAACATCAAAGAGATCGGCGACGCCCATCATGGTGAGCATCGTCTGGGCGAAGTCGACACGCTTGGCCGTCGCGACGCCAAGGCGCACCCCACGCGCGGACAACGCCGTCAGCGTCTCGGCGACCTCGGGATAGAGCGTTGCCTGGCGCAGGCCAATGCGCTCGTACCACGAGCGGTAGCGAGAAACCGCATCATCCAGTTCAGACTCGGCCACGCCGAGCGTTCGAAACGAGTGCCACAGCGGTGGGCCAATGAGCGTACGGAGGGTGTCGTCGCTGGCCGGCAGACCCAACTCCTCCAGCGTGTGCGAAAACGAGTCGATAATGCCGGCCGACGAATCGGCCAACGTGCCATCGAAGTCGAAAATCACGTGCGAGGGGTAGCCGGACATCTCCCTATCTTTACCGACCAGACTTCGCTAGCCTTGCCGCAACAAAAGGAGTTGCCATGGGCCGTGTTTCTACCTACCTCAACTTCCCCGGTTGCACCGAGGAAGCCTTCACCTTCTACGCCGAGGTGTTCGGCACCACCATCACCTCGCTCCAGCGCTTTTCGTCGATGCCCTTCATTCCGGTCGGCCCTGACGAATCGGAACTGGTCTTGAACGTTCAGCTGCCAATCTACGGCGGTCACCTCATCATGGGCACTGACATGTTGGCGTCACAGGGACACCAGACGCGTGTCGGCAACAACACCACGCTGGTGCTTGACGTCGACTCACGTGAGGAAGCTGACTCTTTCTTCGCCGCTTTAAGTGCCGGTGGTGACGAGACCCAGCAAAATGCGATGACCGACATGCCCTTTGGCTACTGGGGCACGTGTCTAGACCGCTACGGGATCCGCTGGATGTTTAATTTCAGCGGTGACGTTGCTGGTAATTAGCGCTGCAGCTCCAGCACGAGCACGGCGACTGCAATAACGGTCAACACGATTGGGGGCAGTGCGTTCTTCAACGCGTCCTTGACGCGAAGGTGTGCCAGTACGGCACCCACGAAGTAGACCGCCAGGCCCAGGGCTGCGGCGACCCCGAGTGGCTTCGACCAAATGCCCGCGACGATGCCCGCGGCACCAGCAATTTCTAGGAGCGCGAGAACGGGAACGAGTGAGGTCGGGACCTTCACGTGCGCCATCGACTCCATCACCTGGGCGTTCTTGGTCAACTTTCCGAAGGCGGAGCCAACGGCGATCAAGCCAAAGAAGCCACCAATAATGTCGAGTGCGATGTGCATACGCGTCCAATCTGCCAGATACGAAGGGTTGTAACCCTCTTCGTATCCTAGGTCCGCCTCGGTGGCGCAGTCGGTATCTCGCCTTGGTAAGGGTGCACGAGTACAGCGCTAGTCACCACGACGTACGACATGAAGTGCCCTTGAAGCGTTCGTCGCTCGAGGACGCACGGCGGTACGGCCAACACCTTCATAAATGGGAAAAGCCCCGTGGACACTCACGGTGCCCACGGGGCTGCACTCCTAGTGGAAAGATGCGCCGGAAGTCGCGCTGCTCGATCCGCTCTGGGGGTCGAGGTCGGGTCCACCGTTGGGTCCGTCTGGGTGGCCGAAACCGGGTCCACCGTTGGGTCCGTCTGGGTGGCCGAAACCGGGTCCACCGTTGGGTCCGTCTGGGTGGCCGAAACCGGGTCCACCGGCGGGACCGTCTGGGTGGCCGAAACCGGGTCCACCGTTGGGACCGTCTGGGTGGCCGAAACCGGGTCCACCGTTGGGTCCGTCTGGGTGGCCGAAACCGGGCCCACCGGCGGGACCGGCGCCGAAGCCAGTAATCGTGGTGATGACCTGGAAGGAGCTGCTTAGTTCCACCGTCTCGTTGCTGCCATCGGCCAACGTGACGTGGGCTTCATAGGGGTAACTGCCCTGGGAGTTGGACTCAATGCGGATGATTGATGCACCCGACGGCAGGACCGCGTTGACGGCTGCGGTGGCGGTGGCGAGGTCGCTACCGGTCAACAGCGTTTCACCAGGACCGTGCGTCATGGTCACGGGGTTGGGCTGGGCGCTTGATGGTGCGGGCGCCGCTGCGGAAGTGGGGGTGGTGGGGGTTGTTGATGCACCGGCCACCGACAAGGCACCAATGCCAATGCCGGCTGCGGCTGCGCTCACGGCCACAAACGTGGCCACTTTGTTGAGGGGGTTTTTCATGCAAACTCCTTTGGAATGTCGAACACGTTGTTCGACGAATTCCAGTGTGCCGACCGTACCTAAGACGAATACGGGGCGTTTTCTAATCCCTCCGTAATAAAAGGGCCGAGCCGTGATCTAACGAGAAACGACAGCTTCGTCGAGTCGCGCGACGACTTCGTCAAAGACCTGATCGGCATCTTTGCCCGTGGTGTCAATCCAGAGGCCCACGCGAGGGGTGCGTTCGCGAATGTCTCGATCGATCCAGTCCCACGAGTCCGCGAAGGGGCTCCCAATCGCTCGCCACTCTTCCTTCATGACATCGAGGTCACGCAGCAACATCACGAAAGAAAACGGGTGACCGTTGAGATCGCTCACGAACTCGTCGTAGCGTGCACCGGCCACAATGTCATCCACCACGGCGTGGACGCCGGCATCCGCGAAGGAGGTGGCTAACAGAGCGGCCTGACGCAGCCGAAGTCGGAGTTGATCAATGGCCTCAGTGCTGAGGCCAGTCGGCGCCCCGTAGGCGCGGCCGGTGACGATGAGCTCCTGCAGACGGTCGGCCTCGACGTGGGCGCCCGGCGAAAAGTAACCAGCGAGACGCTTGGACAGCGTGCTCTTACCCACACCGGGAAGTCCAGCCACCACCGTGATGGTGCCCGGCACGGGTAGGGTGGCTGCGTCGATCGCCACTTACGACCGCGGCACCGTTGCGAGCTGCGACCCGATGAGTTCCTTCTCCTTAGGGTCAGAAATCACCGCCACCAGTGTCGCCGCACGGGCGATCCACTCGTCTCGCTCGGCCACCATGCCGGCACTGGCGTAGGCGCGAGCCAGTCCTTCGGCGTTCGACGCCTCCATCCAGTCGGTGATCTCAAACGTGGTGGCGCGCTCGTTGGCGGCCAACGCGAAACGAATTGCCATCTCGCCAAAGCCCGTCGCTGCCGCGGCTCGCGAGACCATCCAGTCAGAAATCATGAAGTTCTTCTCCGTCCCCACAAACTGCCAGTGAAAGCGTGAGGTGAAGGCCGCCGTCAGGAGCTCCGCTTCGTCGGCGGCGGTCATTGACGCCTGCTCGAGAAAGTCCCAGCAACGATTGAACTGCTCGACGGCAATTGTGCGGTGATCGGTGTTCTCCATAACGCCCAGAATACGACACGGTGACATTCACAGGGCCAAGCGATAGAGCACGTGTGCGCGCAGTGCGGGATCCTCGACAGTGGGGTGGGCAAAGTCGTCGGCGGGGTCTCGGCTCATGCCGATTTTTTCCATAACCCGTCGCGACGACACATTCGTGGCGGCGGTAAAACTCACCACTTCGTTGCGCGGAAAGTCGATGTATTCACGCCCCCACGCCAAGGCGGCGAGGGCTGCTTCGGTGGCGAAGCCCTGGCCCCACGACGGGGCCGACAGGCGCCAGCCAATCTCCACGCAGGGCGTGAAGTGGGCATCGAAGCGAGGTTGGGAGAAGCCAACAAAGCCAATGAATTCCTGCGTGTCGTTGCGCTCAACCGCCCACAGACCCCAGCCGTCGTTCCAGCGGGCTCGGATCCGCTCCACCATCGCAAAGGACTCCTCACGAGTGAGCGGTCGAGGGAAATAGCGCATCACGTCAAGGTCGCTGTTCATCGCGGCGAAGGGTTCCGCGTCAGCGTCAGACCAAGCCCGTAGCGTGAGTCGTTCGGTGGTGATCGTCGGAGTCACGTTCTGATGGTAGGTCGCACAGGCGAGACAATACGGTAGGACGGGGTGGACGAGTAGAAGTTGGCGGCGCTGCTGTAGATGTTGGCTGACGTCGAGGATCGCGGTGACGCGAAGACTCGGTCTATCCCCAAACCATTGCGGGGCACAATTCGGACCTACAAATAAAGTCCGACAACCACAGCAAGGGCTTCATCAACGACCCACATTTCTAGACCACTGAGACGACCGATCGCTTCACTCGTCCGCCTGGTGGCGACAGCAGCTATTTGCTCTCCATAAACGCAGCAGTCTGTTGCATCTCGTAACGATCGCGCTGATCCGCGGCATTCGCCTCGGCTTCCCGGCACAGTAGGCCTTCCGCGGCGGAGCGCAGTGATTCTCGAATTGATTCTGAGCGAGTGAGCCCCGGAGCCTCCAGCGCACGGAGATGCCGCAGTGACTCAGCATCGAGTCGAAACGATATTGACTGGGAGAGGCGTCCCGTCATGAGACGCTGGTAGCACCTGTTGTGATACCAAGGTCAGTCGATAGTGAACCGATACACGTTGGTCTCACGCTGAACGAAGCCCACCTTGCGGTAGAGCGCGTTCGCGGCCTCACGCGACGGCCGCGACGTGAGGTCAACGGTCTTGGCACCCAGCGCGGCTGCGTGCGCCACCGCGGCCTTCGTGAGGGCCTCGCCCACTCCGTGACCACGAGCGTTCGTGTCAACCACGACGTCTTCAATCCAGGCACGAATGCCCGTCGGGATTGGGAAAGTAGCCAGCGTCAAAGTGCCCACCAGCACACCGTCAATGTCCGCGGTGAAGAGGGTGATGGCGTCGGAGGCGATGATGGCGGCCATCTGATCGAGGGTCAACGCAGTGGCGCTCGACGACAACTGGGGCAGCAACGCATTGATGCCCTCGAGCAGTTCGTCCGTGCAGGTTGTCACCGTTGCAATGTTCATTCGTTCCCTCGCCAAACCGGACGTCGCACATCATCGTAAAAGACGGGGTAGCTCGGATCGTCGATAGCGGCAAAGATGTCAGCGGCCCAGCGTTGCGAGCCAATGGTGTCCATCGGCAAGGCGTCGCGGGAAAACCATCCGGCGTCAAGGGTTTCGAGTGGGTGGGGCATCAACGTGCCACCCACGGGTCGGCACAAGAAGACCAACGAATACAACGGGATCTTGGAGAGCCCTAAGCGCATACCGTCGAGCACGCCGATGAGTCGGACGATCTCCACCTCAATGCCCGTCTCTTCGCGTACTTCCTTGATGACCACCTCGGGGGCCGAGTAGCCCACGTCGGCCCAACCGGTGGGATAGAGCCACTGGCCCGAGTCCGAGCGCTGAATCAGCAGGAGTTCACCGCGTTCGTTCGCCACGATGGCACCAACGGCAACCTTCGGGGTGACGTAACCCGCGGGGCCGAGCTTGGCCTCGCGCATCCACTCGGTGATGATCGGTGCCGTGTCAGTGGATCCACCAGCCGCAACGGCCTTGATGTCGGCCGCGATGGACAGGATCTCTTCGTAGCGCTCGCGCTCGTACCCGTTTTCGGTGAAGGCCAGCCCCGTCATCGCCGTGGCCGCCAGGGCCTCCGCCCATCGGCGTAGATCGGCCTCTGCAGCGCCCATCGCCCTTAGGCCAGCGTCGCGTCGAGGACTTCGTCGAGGTCGCCGACGAGACCGGTGTAGAAGGCGCCGAACTCGCCGTAGATGGTTGACGCTTCGTCAAAACGCATCGTGTAGACGCAGTCCTTGAGGTCGTCGGGGCGAACGCCGAACAGGGTCACGCCCCACTCCCAGTCGTCCAAGCCGGTGGAACCAGTGACGACCTGAATCACGCGGCCCTTGAAGTCGCGACCCGACTTGCCGTGTTCGCGCATGAGCTGGTCGCGCTCTTCGTAGGGCAGGGCGAACCAGTTCTTCTCTTCCCCGCGCTTCTTGCTCATGGGATAGAAGCAGAAGGCCTTCATGTCCGAGGGCGGCAGTACCGGATAGAGGCGGGCGTTCAACATCGCCTCGGGCATGCCGGAGGCGTACTCCGACACTTCCGTCACCGAGACGTAGGACTCCGAGACGCTCAGCCCCGAAGCCTGCACCTTGGACTGGAAGCGGCGAAGTTCCCACAAGTCTTCGCCGAGAATCATGAAGCACAGGTCGGCCTTGGCGCCCATGATGGCAGCTGTCACCACTTGCAGCTTGGCGTCGTGGGCTTCGCTGATGGCCTGGTGCAGCACGTCACGACGCACGTCACCGGTCACGTGGCAAAACAGGTGCAGGACATTGAGTCCCTTGGACGGCGTCATCGGCGTGGTGGTCATAGTTCCATGATAGGAGTCGGCCACCGCGCACTAATCAGGCCGAAAAGCACAACAGGCGGGGCTTTCGCCCCGCCTGTTGTGGTGAGTGATTGGCGTGACTAGAAGTCGTCCATGCCACCGCCGGGCATGGCGGGAGCCTTCTCTTCGGGCTTGTCAACAATGACGCACTCCGTGGTCAAGAAGAGCGCGGCGATGGACGCAGCGTTCTGTAGTGCCGAGCGGGTCACCTTGGCGGCGTCGATGACACCGGCCTCGATGAGGTCCTCGTACTCGTTCGTCGCGGCGTTGAGGCCGGCCGACGGGTTCTCGAGGTTGCGCACCTTGTCGACGATGACGCCACCTTCGAGGCCGGCGTTCACGGCGATCTGGTTCAGCGGGGCCTCGACGGCCTTAGCAACCAAACGTGCACCGGTCGCCTCGTCACCGCTCAACGTCTCGGCCACGGCCAAGATGGCGGCCTGGCTGCGCAGCAAGGCCACGCCACCACCAGGGACCACGCCCATTTCGATGGCGGCCTTGGTCGTCGACACGGCGTCTTCGATGCGGTGCTTCTTTTCCTTGAGCTCGACTTCGGTCGCGGCGCCCACCTTCAAGATGGCCACACCACCGGACAGCTTGGCGAGGCGCTCCTGGAGCTTCTCACGGTCGTAGTCGGAGTCAGTGTTGTCGATTTCGGCCTTGATCTGAGCCACGCGGCCGGCCACGTCAGTGGCCGTTCCGGCACCCTCGACGATGGTCGTCTCGTCCTTGGTCACGACAATCTTGCGTGCCTGACCCAGCATCTCGAGGCCAGCGGTCTCGAGCTTGAGGCCAATCTCTTCGGCGATCACGGTGCCGCCGGTGAGGACAGCGATGTCCTGGAGCATGGCCTTGCGACGCTCACCAAAGCCGGGGGCCTTCACGGCCACGGATTTGAAGGTGCCACGAATCTTGTTGACCACGAGGGTGGCGAGGGCTTCTCCCTCCACGTCTTCGGCGATGATCAACAGCGGGCGACCCGACTGCATGACCTTCTCCAAGACGGGGAGTACGTCACGGATGGAGGTGATCTTGCCGGCCATCAAGAGGACGTAGGCGTTCTCGAGAACGGCTTCCTGGCGCTCGGCGTCGGTGGCGAAGTACGGGGCAATGTAGCCCTTGTCAAAGCGCATACCTTCGACCAGGTCCATCGCCATGCCGAAGCTCTGGCTCTCTTCCACGGTGATAACGCCGTCCTTGCCGACCTTCTCGATGGCGTCAGCAATCAACTGACCAATCTCGTTGTCGGCGGCGGAGATGGATGCCACCTGGGCAATCTTCTCCTTGGTGTCGGCGGGCTTGGCCAACGCCTCGAGCGACGCGAGAGCGGCCTCAACGGCGGCCTCGATGCCCTTCTTCAGCGACATGGGGTTCGCGCCAGCGGCGACGTTCTTCAGACCTTCACGGACCATGGCCCAGGCGAGCACGGTGGCCGTCGTGGTGCCGTCACCGGCCACGTCGTCAGTCTTCTTGGCGACTTCCTTCACCAACTCGGCACCGATCTTCTCGAAGGGGTCTTCGAGGTCGATGTCCTTGGCGATGGAGACACCGTCGTTGGTGATGGTGGGGGCGCCCCACTTCTTGTCCAGGACGACGTTGCGACCCTTTGGTCCAAGGGTGACGCGAACGGCGTCGGCCAACTTGTTCATGCCACGCTCCAGGGCGCGACGGGCTTCTTCATCAAACGTAATTAACTTCGCCATGGCGAGTCCTCCTAGTGCGAATAGGCACCGTTAGTGGTGCGTCTTCAATATTAGCAGTCTAGGAGAGAGAGTGCTAATGGCTAGCAGCCACCGGCCACGGCCGGCACCAGCGACACCGTGGTGCCCGCAGCAAGCTCGGTGTCGAGACCGTTCAAGAAGCGAACGTCCTCGTCGGCGACGAACACGTTGACGAAGCGGCGCAGGGCACCCTTGTCGTCAAGGACGCGAAAGGCGATGCCGGGGAACTGGGCGTCCACGGCCACGATGGCCTCACGGACGGTGGCGGCCTCCACGGTCACTTCGCCGGCACCGCCGACGAGGACGCGCAACTGGCTGGGAAGACGGACGATAACGCTCATTGGGCACTCACTAACTCGTTGGCTCGCAGCGCCGCTTCGGCGCTGGCGAGGGATGGGGTGATGGTGGCGGTCACGGTCGCCGTGTCGGCGATCGCGTCCAGGGTCTTGAGTCCGTGGCCCGAAATGATGGCCACGATCGACTTATTGGGGTCAATGGTGCCGCGACGCACCATCTGGCGAAGCGAGGCGATGGTCACGCCACCGGCCGTTTCGGCGAAGACGCCTTCGGTCTGGGCGAGCAGGCCAATGCACTCGAGCACTTCTTCGTCACTCACCGATCCGATGTCACCACCGTGGGCACGGACTTCGTCGAGCACGTAGGGACCGTCAGCGGGGTTACCGATGGCCAGCGAGCGCGCAATCGTGTTGGGCTTCTGTGGCGTCACGACCTCGGCACCAGTGGCGTAGGCGGTGGCGATGGGTGAACATCCCGTGGCCTGAGCACCGAAGAGCACGGGCTCGTCACCCGACACGAGGCCCAGTTCCATGAACTGACGAAAGCCCTTAGCGATCTTGGTGAACTGTGAGCCGGAGGCCAGCGGCACGACGACCTGGTCGGGCATGGACCAGTTGAGCTGCTCGCAGATTTCGAAGGCCAGGGTCTTGGAACCCTCGGCGTAGTAGGGGCGAAGGTTGACGTTGGCGAAGGCCCAGTCGGGGTGCTCGGCCACGAGCTCCACGCAGAGGCGGTTGACGTCGTCGTAGCTGCCTTCGACACCCAGCACGGTGCCGCCGAAGATGGCCGTCATGGCGATCTTGGACTTCTCCAGGTCCGAGGGGATGATGGTGACGCTGGGCCAGCCAATGAAGGCGGCGTGCGCGGCCACCGAGGTCGCCAGGTTGCCGGTCGAGGCGCAGGCGGCCGTGGTGAAGCCGAGGCGTCGTGCGCTCGAGAGCGCACACGAGACCACGCGGTCCTTGAATGATCCTGTCGGGTTGCGCGTGTCGTCCTTGAGCCAGAGTTCCTTCACGCCGAGCACTTCGGCGAGACGGGTCGCACGGCGAAGTGGCGTCCAGCCGGCGCCGAGGTCGACGGGCTCCACACCGGGGTCGGGCAGCAACGCGCCGTAGCGCCAGATGGAGTTGGGGCCCGCTTCAATGCTTTCGCGCGTGACGACGCCCTTGGCTGCTTCGAGGTCGTAGGCGACTTCCAACGGTCCGAAACAGAACTCGCAGGAGTAGCGCGCCTCGGTGGGGTACGTTTGCCCACACTCTCGACACAAAAGACCGATAGCAAAACTCATAACTTCAATTCCCTTTCATCGTTCGGGCTTTGGCACCTGGTGTGACAGGAAAAACCTGGGGCTCACACTGGTTGTCGCGACTTCATAGGGCCCGCCCCTCAGTCGCTCTTGATGACACTTCTATTGTGTCCACTCTAGTGCCGTGGTGTCAAATACCACCCGAGACCTACGCTGGGGGCCATGCCCCCTCTCGCCCCGTGGACCGTCAGTGAGGCTGAACTCACCGCGGCCCTGGCACACCTGGTCTCAAGTGACGTCCGCGCCGACGTCATCATTCCCGCCAAGAACGAGGCCACGACGATCGGGGCCGTGCTCGATGCATTGAGCCCCTACCGAGACCTCCTTCAAGAAGTCGTCGTGGTCAATGACCACTCCGACGACGACACCGCCGTCGTCGCCGCGCACCATGGCGCTCGTGTGCTCCAGCTCGAAGAAGGCACGGGAAAGGGACAGGCCATGGCTGCTGGCGTCGCCGCCACGACGGCACCGTTCGTCGTGTTCTTAGATGCCGACGTCGTTTCGATCAGCACCAACTTCGTGCCGCGACTCCTCGCCCCCTTTGCCACTTCTCGCGGCGCAGCACTGGTAAAGGGCTTTTACGTGCGGCCCCTGCACGACATGCCCTCGGGTGGAGGCCGCGTGAACGAGCTCGCCGCTCGACCGATTCTCTCGTTGCTCTATCCCGGCTTAGGCGAGATGCGCCAGCCCCTGGCCGGCGAAACGGCCGTTCGCCGTGACGTGCTCGAACGGTGTGGATTAGCCGACGGCTACAGCGTGGAGATCGCGCTGCTGCTTGATGTCGCTGCACACTTTGGCGTGGCCGCGTTGGCCCAAGTTGACCTCGGCACGCGACGACACCGAAACCGTCCGATTGAAGAGCTACGCCCAATGGCGACCGAGATTTTGCGCACCGCGCTCACGCGCTACGGCGTGTCGCTGCCGACGACTTAACGACCAGCGTCAGGCCCGAGGATGACGACCAAGTCGTCACCCGACGCGCCCGCTACCGGCTTGGCGTTCCCCAGAGGGCGAAGTGCGCTCTGGGGGACCTTGAGCTGCGTGGCCACTTCGGCCGCGGCCCAGGTGTAGCCGGTGCGCCAGAAGATTTCGGTGGCGGCAACGTGCGGGCCATTGATGGCCGACAACGTGTCCCACCCGAGCGTCTGCAACTGCTCCGTGAAGGTGCGCGCCAAACCAGAAACGCTGGTGCCGTTGGCGACTTGCAGTGACACCTGGGACGGCGACACCTTGATCTGCGGCACAGTGGACGACGGCGTTGACGACGGCTGCTTGTGCCCACCCGAGGTGTGCGTGTGAGTCGCGGGCGCACTGACGGCACTCACCGTGTTGGTGGCGTGGACGACAACGAGTGCGGTGAGAACAAAGAGCGCGATGATGATGGCCACCACCGGCAGCGATGGCTGGTAGTGCGAGCCGCTCGCGGGCGACTGACGTGAGGATGATGTGCTCATGCCCCCCAGCCTATTACCGCTCTTGGCCGCCTGCCCCTAGCGGCGACGCGCGGCTCGCGCGTCCTTGGCACTAGCGCGCTCCACCAGGCGGGCCACGCCTTCGCCGATGGCGATCTGGACCGAGGCACTGCGCGCCGTGGCGAAGGGCACGTCGCCCACGCCCGGGGCCGCGACAAGCGTCAGGTTCTCCTCGTCGCCTGGATCTCGCCAGTCCACACCGAAACCCTTACGGCGACAGGCCTCTTCCCACTGAGACGCGGCGTGGTCGAGGCCCCGACGAAGAGGTGCCGAAGTCACCCACCGGCCAGGGGTCTGCGAGGCAGCCACGAGGAAGGCCTTGGTCGTGTCGTCAACCTCATCCCACGTTTGAATGAAGCAGCACCAGCACCAAAAGCCAGCATCGAGAAAGGTTGAGTCGGCGAACGATCGCGGCACCGCCTGGGACGACTGGGCCACCCGGTGGCCACCGCAGCCACAGGTGAGCTCACACCGCGGACAAAATGAGAGCTTGCTGGTCTGTGCTCGATAGGTCAACGCCTGCATCAAAGTCCTCCACTCTCTAGTGCGCTCGAAGGTCAATGCCCGAGGGCCTAATTTCTACTTTCTACTAGCCTAGAAACGCCTACGCCGATGTAGCTCAGGGGCAGAGCAGGCGATTTGTAATCGTCAGGTCGGGGGTTCAATTCCCTCCATCGGCACGCTGTGCGACGCGGAAAGAGAGTTGCCATGTCACTCAAAACCTCAGTTACCGGAACCCTCAAAGAGTTCCGTTCGTTCGCCCTCAAGGCCAACGCCATCGACCTCGCTATCGGTGTGGCCATCGGTAGTGCTTTCACCGCCGTGGTGCAGTCAATTGTCGCGGGACTTTTCACCCCGCTCATCGCCGCCATCTTTGGTCAGGCCAACTTCGCCAATCTGTCAATCACGATCAACGGCTCCAAGATTCTGTACGGGCTCTTCATCAACGCCATCGTGACGTTGTTGATGGTCGCCACGGTGCTGTTCTTTCTCGTGGTGAAGCCCATCAACGCCCTCAAGAGTCGCCTCGGCCACAATGCGCCAGCGCCGTCGGTTGCGCCGTGCCCGGCCTGCACCACGGACATCAACATTGCTGCCACTCGCTGCCCCTCATGCACGGAAGTGCTGGGCGCTAATTGGGCACAAGTTCCGACGCAAACACCTCAGTAAGGTTTGGACCAGCCGACTGGGTAAAGCCTCGGAAGGTGACATTCACGGATCCGTTGTGGTGCCCAAGGAGCAGACGAGTGAGCGACGTCGCTATTGCTGAACCAGCCGGTGCTTTTGCCCCACACTGCACCACCTCAACCACATGAGCATGTTGAGCAGTCAGTGCGCCGGCAATTGAAGTCAATGTCGCGTGCGATGTCGGCCCCAACGCCCCAACCATGACTAGGGCCGGCTGCATCGGAGGCGCCTTGCGCCACTGAGCGTAAAGCACCAAGTCTGAAGTGAAGCCGTAAGTCTGACCATCACTTAACGCAGTGCCCTTACCGTTGGCCTTGGTATTCCATCCCGCAAATGTGAA
>Ga0214180_1000072_pt1 | contig 40081 bp, 43 predicted proteins | sample TroBogEpilimnion_22_FD_153018 | JGI IMG/M metagenome (GOLD analysis project Ga0214180, IMG submission 153018) | Freshwater microbial communities from Trout Bog Lake, WI - 16OCT2007 epilimnion | ecosystem: Environmental > Aquatic > Freshwater > Lake > Epilimnion/Euphotic zone | place: Trout Bog... | reverse complement strand
GAATGAGCTGCGGGAACTGCGCCATCAAAAAGATCCTTAGTTCGGGTTGGAATGTCGTGAACCTGGTCATCTTGTGAGAAATACCCACGGAGTCGACCAATTTCATCACGGTCTTCGAAATGGCTGCGGACATAGAGCGTGATCTGAGAGGCACGTTCAAGCCATGTGTCAGCGCCGGTTCGTTCAAAGGCGCAGACACAGGCTTCAAGTAGCCAAGCCAGGTCAGCTAGGGTCGCGCGGGCTTGTTGGGCCTCCGTGCGCCACCACCCCTCGGAAAAATGCGTTTGCAGCAAATTAGCTAAGAGTTTGAGGCCCTCACTCTGGTGACGCGATTCGGTGCTCGCCAAAAACGCGCACACCAGCATTGCATTCCATTCGAGAATGACCTTCTCGTCACGTGAAGGCTGGGGCCTGTCAAGGCGCGAGAGACGAAGCGCTTGAGCAGCAGCTTCCATGTCTGGAGGAGTTCCGAAGGATTCCTCTCGACCCAGACTTGGCACAGATCGCCCCTCTAGGTTGCCCGTCTCCGAGATCTGCCAGCGTTCACAGACTCGATTCAGCAAGTCAGGCATTCCCGAGTTCTCAAGGACTTCGCGAACCTCTTCGGGCGTCCACGTAATGTGCGATCCCTCAACACCGTCAGCATCGGCATCGAGTGAGGATGCGAAACCAGTTCCCAGATTGAATGCGCGAAGCACGAAGTCGAGCGTGGCAACCCCCACAGCCCTGAACTCTTCATCGTGGTATCGCTTGCTTGCCCGAAAATAAAGACTCGCGAGTTGGGCCTGGTCGCACAACATCTTTTCGAAGTGCGGGACAGCCCAAAATTCATCGACACTGTATCGAGCAAAGCCACCGTCAATGTGGTCGTAGAGACCGCCATGGCTCATCGCACGAAGGGCACTCCGTGCGAGTTCAGCACTCCGAGGATCTTCATTTTCAAGCAAGGCGTTGACAAAACTCGCTCTCGGGAATTTTGGCGCAACGGAGAAGCCGCCTCGATTGAAACGTTCGGCGAGCTGTTCGGTCAGTTTGTAGCGCGCTTCCACTAAATCCGGACTCTCGGATGTGGGCGTGAGGCGGTCCAAGAAACGAACCTCTTGACGCATCGCCTTAGCCAGTTCTTCGGCTTGCTCTTCAATTCGAGCCCGTTCGCTCTTCCACGCTTGGCCGAGTGCTGATACGACTTTGCTGAACCCAGGCTGCCCACCTCTGTCGATAGGAGGGAAATAGGTGCCAGCCAGAAAGGGCTTCTTCTTCGGAGTCATAAAAACCGACATCGGCCATCCACCGTGACCAGTCATTAGTTGCGTGGCTGCCATATAGATAGCGTCAACATCGGGTCGCTCTTCACGGTCAACTTTGATGGAAATGAAATTCTCGTTTAGCAATTGAGCGATTTCGTCATTTTCGAACGACTCGTGGGCCATTACGTGGCACCAGTGACAAGCGGAATAGCCAACTGACAGAAAGACCGGCTTGTCTAATTCCCGCGCAACCTCAAATGCCTCTTCAGACCACTCCCACCAGTCCACTGGGTTTTGGGCGTGTTGAGCAAGATAGGCGCTCGACGAGTCTTGAAGGCGATTAGGCACTCAGCGAGCGTAGTCACTTAAGAAATGTTGCGCAGCGTCTCTTCGAGTTGTTTGGAAATGGCTGATTTCTCGCCTGGAACTGAAATGGTCCCACGTAACCCTTTTCGCGGACTCTTGCTCTTGTCAACAAGAAATTGAATCTAATAAGGGTAGGTGGCCCGATGAGCGAATCTTCGTAATTTTGAGGAATGCTTGGACTGACGCTAGTTTTCTTCGGCGCTGGCCTTAATTGCTTTCAGCGTGTCGCCTATTCCGTCGATGGCTTCCTTAGTTCGGCGATCAATGTGCCACTGCGCTTCATCACCGTAGGTGTCTTTGAAATACTGCAAACCAGGCTCAAGGAATTCCCAGTACTCGGTTAACTCAGTGCCACCCTCGGTCGGGGTGAACCGATAGCCCCACCGAATGAGGTCGCCTTCGACCAAGAAGGAAAATTCCTTACCGGGTTCAGCGATGTCCACCAAGCACTCGGTCTCCCACGAGTCGTAATCGGTTTCATTGCGACCAACGAACCAAGCTCCTGCTCGTGGGCCTTCGCCCTCTTTCCACCAACTGGCTTTGCAAATGGGGCTCCACTTGCCCATGTTTGAAAGATCGGTGATGAGGTCATACAGGGCCTCGGGCGACGCCTTGACGTAAATCGATTCGCTGTGGGTGATAGTTGCCATGGCTTTAGTCTGCCCGACTTTGATGTCAGCGTGGGCTATGGCCGAAAATTACTTGGAATCGAGTCGCCCCTTGGCCATGGCCGCTAGAACGTTGCGCTGCAGTTTCCCGTTGGTCGTCCTCGGGAGGCTCTTGGTGATCAACAAATGCTTCGGTTTAGCCCACGGACCAATGTGAGTTTCGGCTAGTTCGCTGAGCGATTCAAGCGCGACCTCTTGATCTGAGACGACCACGGCCACTATCGCTTCACCCCAAATTGGATCCTCGAGTGAGGTGACTGCAACCTCGCTCACCGATTTGTGCTGGCCCAAGATTGCCTCGAGCTGCTCGGGCCACACTTTCTCACCACCAGTGTTAATCACTGAACCAATACGGCCGAAGACGCGAACAACACCATCAGTGACAGCCCCTCCGTCTCCAGTAGGGAACCAGTCACTCGAGCCATCGGGGCCGACGATAGTCCGACGATCTTGTTCGCGGTAACGAGTGAACAATGTTGGCGACTTAACCACAAGTTCACCTTCGATGGAACTCACCAAGACCTCATCGAGGGGAATTCCCCCGTACACAATTCCTGATCCGGTTTCTGTCATGCCCCAGGTGGGCAGTACATTCTCCGATAACTCTGAGGGGGGCTTGGCCCCGCCGAGAAGAACATAGTGATACTTCGCCAGGTCGTATCGCGCTAGTTGTGCCCGTACGACAGAAATGTGAGTTGCGCCCAGCTCCGGCCCTTTTTCCAACTCGTCGGTCCAGCACAGATTGGCGTATCCAAACGCTGCACGCAAGAGCACTGCGAGGCCGCCAATGTGATTAGGCGGCAAGGCTGGAACCCAAGTGGCAGAGGTGCCGCTATTCAAACGCGATGAGGTGAGTCGGGCGCTGGCCTCGAGAGCGGTCCAGGAAAGCTCGGCCGCCTTGGGAGCTCCGCTCGACCCTGATGTCAACATGACCAGTGCAGTTTCCTCGTCGACTCCCGCCCCCTGGTCTAGTGAAACTTCGCCATCTTCACTCAGCAGATGCGTCGCGCCCAGTTGCTTCAATTGATCGCGCTGCAACTCTGGCGAAATTCGCCTGTCAAGAACGCAGAAAGCTTGGCGAGTCTCGACGAAGTTGGAAATGACTTGGAAGAGGTTTGGACTCAGCTCGAGATTTATTGCTACGAGTTTGGGCACGCAATCAGGCTAGGCGCACTAGCGTGGTGCGCATGGAAAAGACCGTCATCACTGGTGACCCGATTGATCCCGTCGAGCAGTTCCGGAATGCACCCTTGCCGCATTTTGAGCGGGTCGGGAACTTTAACGACATCATCTTCGAAGTGGGCGAGGGGATTGCCCGAATCACCATAAATCGGCCGGAGGTGCGCAACGCCTTCCGCCCCCAGACCATTACTGAACTTTCCGAAGCTTTCACCAGGGCTCGCGACGACATCTCTGTTGGCGCGGTGATTCTCACTGGCGCTGGTCCAGACGCCTTCTGCTCTGGCGGGGACCAAAAGATTCGTGGCGATGATGGGTACATCGGAAGCGATGAAGTCGCTCAGCAGGGCGTTGGTCGGCTCAACGTTCTTGACCTCCAGCTTCAAATCCGTCGCCTACCCAAACCGGTGATTGCTCAAATTGCTGGGTACGCCATCGGTGGTGGACACATTCTCCACTTGGTCTGTGACCTTTCAATTGCGGCGACGAACGCACGCTTCGGCCAGACCGGACCAAAGGTTGGCTCCTTCGATGGTGGCTATGGATCGTCACTGTTGGCCAACACCATTGGACTGAAGCGGGCTAAAGAGGTCTGGTTTCTGTGCCGCCAATACGATGCGAAGCAAGCCCTCGAATGGGGGCTCGTCAACACGGTGGTTGAGTTGGACGATCTCGAAAAAGAGACCATCGCATGGTGCCGTCAGATCTTGACTCTGTCGCCTCTAGCCCTGCGCATGCTCAAGGCCGGATTCAACGCTGCCGAAGATGGCTTGGCGGGAGTGCAGCAACTCGCTGGCGACGCCACGATGCTGTTCTACATGTCCGAAGAAGGACAGGAGGGCCGCAATGCCTTTCAGCAGCATCGCGCGCCTGACTTCAGTCGGTTCCCTAAGAGACCGTGAACGCCCCCGCAACTCCACTCAAGCGCTGGGTAGCCGCGGCACGCCCACGCACACTGCCCTCGGCGACCGTTCCGGTTGCGATAGCAGTGGCGGCATTTCGACCGCATTCAATTAACTGGTTTAACGCCCTACTGTGTCTCTTCGTTGCCCTCGCGTTACAGATCGGAACAAACTACGCCAACGATTACTCCGATGGCGTTCGTGGCACTGATGAAAACAGAGTTGGCCCATTCCGATTAACTGCTTCAAAGTTGGTTCCAGCGAAGAGCGTGCGAAAGGCGGCTTTCCTGAGTTTTGCGTTGGCGGGCGTCGCCGGAATTGTTTTGGCTTCGCGAAGTTCTTGGTGGATGGTGGCCGTCGGGTTGACCGCGGTGGCGGCGGGATGGTTCTACACGGGTGGACCTAAGCCCTACGGGTATTACGGATTTGGCGAACTATTTGTACTTATCTACTTCGGCTTTGTAGCCGTGGTGGGAACGATGTACGCACAGTCCGCGAGTACGGCGGGGCACCTATCGCTCGCGCATCAGTCTTGGCCCCTGGGATACGCCGCCGGAATGCTGGCGTGCGTGATGCTCGAGGCCAACAACCTTCGAGATATTGACGGCGATCAGGTATCGGGCAAGAAGACCTTGGCTGCGCGTCTGGGTCGCCGTAGAGCTGGGTGGTTGTACTGGTTCTGCGTCTCCCAAGCGTTGCTTGGCTTCTTGGTGACCCGACACTTCTTGATTTGTGCGGTGATTGTGATTGCGTATTGGCCAGCTCTCAAACTCGCACGAAGTGCAAAGCGTGGCCGAGAGTTATTGCCACTCCTAAAGTTTTCTGCTCGAGCTCAACTTCAGGTTGGTGCGGTGGCGGTCGCTGTTCTCGCGCTGCACTACGGCGCTCTCTAGAAACGAATCAAAGTCGCGGCTACATCGGGTCGCTCGATGTGAGCTGGGTGAAGCGCTTTCTCAATTAGCCAGCAGGTCCCGTTCGGGCTTGCTTGGGAAATTGCTGCGGCTTCAGTTGCGAATTTGGTGTCGAGCGTTCCCGCTAGTGCCACCAGCGGAGTTGTGATTTCCATCAGTCGGTCTCCCAGCCATTCCTGGGTACCCGTCCCGAGATTCTCCAGAGCCAGCGCTAAGCCCTCGGTATTCGAACTCCTCGAATGGGGAGACTCGGCTGGAAGATTCGCAAACATATCTTGGGCGAGCCATTCAGCAAGAAAAGCCTCAGTGCCGATGGAGCGAATACGCGAAGCCAGCTCATTGTCGCGCTCACGCCGTGCTGAACGTTCGGCCAGGTCTTTGATTCCACGAGTTGCCCCAACTGTGGCGACACCAGTAATGCGCTGCGGATATTGAAGAGCAAAGTGGAGAGCAACACGAGAACCCATGGAGTAACCCGCTATTACAAAAGGGTCCTGTGGCAGCACATCAGCAAGAAGTTCGGCAGTTCCGGGTAGGTCAGCGATGAGATGGGCGTTTTCTCCGTGTCCCGGAAGGTCGATGGTCAGAATTTCAAATCTCTCTGTAAGAATGGAACGGAACTCTGGAGCGGCGTGCTTGGTTTGGGTGAATCCGTGAAGCCAAACAAGCTTCGGGCCAGCGCCATGAGATTCAAGACCGAGGAGTGTCATTGACAACGAGCGTACCGATTCCCAGCGAGGTGCAAGTCACCTTCGCGGCCACGCTCTTTGACGAGTGGGCCAAGCTTGGGCTGGTTGATGTGGTGGTGTGCCCCGGATCTCGGTCAACTCCGTTGGCCCTGGCCGCGGCGGGAAATAAGTCCCTGGTTCTCCACGTGCGAATTGACGAGCGGTCCGCGGGCTTCTTCGCTATTGGACGAGCCCTCGTTACGAAGTCCCCAGTCGCGGTGATCGTGACCAGCGGTACGGCCGCCGCCGAACTTCATGCATGCGTGGCGGAAGCCGACCTCGCACGGGTTCCGCTCATCCTCATTACTGCCGATCGCCCGCCGGAACTCCAGGGTGTGGGCGCGCCCCAAACAATTAATCAGCGTCACCTGTTTGGAACCATGGTCCGCGACTTTATCGATGCGGGTGTCCCTTCCTTCGAGTCTCGAGCCGAGTGGCGAAACATCGCACAGCGTCTTTGGCAACGAGGGGCCACCGGGCCGGTACATCTCAATACACCGTTTCGAGAACCACTCGTAGCGAGCGCTCTCGAATTACCCGAGGCCATTGCAGCACCTGAGCGAGCGGTAGTGCCCGAGCACCCGCCGTTGGGACTTGAAGAGCAACGCGTCCTCTGTGTCGTTGGCGCGGGAGTTGATAAGGACGTGGTGGCCACTTGCTTGGCTCGGCATTGGGTTGTGGCGAGTGACGCAACCGCGCAGAGCAGTTTTCCCCACGTCGACCCCTTGCTTCGTTCCGACCACTTTGCTGCAGTGATGAAGCCCGATGTGGTGGTTCGAATTGGTGGCATTCCAGCTTCTAAATTCCTTGCGGCGCGATTGCGTGAATGGAAGGTTCGAACAATTGGATTGGAGTTCAACGGTTCAATTGCCGACCCGGATCAGGTGATTACGGAAACCCATCACGGTTTGCCAGATGACCCCTTCGCGGAGGTGGCCAGTCGTGAGTATTTCGAGGAGTGGCGCGATGCCAGCACCGCCGTCGAAGCGCACTTAGCCAACCGGTCCGAGTGGGACGAAGTCGAGGTTGCGCGCACGGTGACACAATTCGCAAACGAGCACCTCGTGCCGCTGGTGATTGGTTCTTCGATGCCAGTACGTGATGTGGAATGGTGGGCACCAACTCGAAGTACGGAAGTCTTCTCGAACCGTGGGGCGAACGGTATTGACGGTGTGGTTTCTACCGTGTTGGGAGTGGCGAGCCAAAGTAGAGCGGTCGGGCTGGTGGGCGACATCACCTTCTTGCACGATGTATCGGCACTGGTTGATGGGCTTGGCAGTCATGGTGGCAGTTGCGCTCTTGTCGTCTCGGACAATGGGGGTGGCGGAATTTTCTCGTTCCTTTCCCAGGCCACCGATGTTGAACAGGGCGAATTCGAATCACTGTTTGGAACACCTCGGCCGCACGATCTGATGAAGGTTGCGGCGGCATTCGGTCATACCTCTCAGAAGGTTTCGTCGGCCAATGAACTGCAGAGCGCGCTCCTCAGGGCGCTGGCTGAACCTGGTTTGAGCGTTATCGTTGCTGAGATGCCATCACGTAACTCGAATGTCGTAGCCCACGAACGACTGAATGCGGAAATTGTGGAGCTCGCCCAGGCGTTGGCATGATTGGCATTGCTCTTCCAAGTTCGTTGTGGGCCGCAACGCCGATTGCCTTAGCGGCAGGGTTTGTTTCATTTCTCTCGCCTTGTGTTCTTCCCCTTCTGCCTGGCTATCTTGCTTTTCTAAGCGGGACCGCTAACGGGTTGGACTCCAAGCGAGGACGTGGACGCGCGATTGCTGGAGCATTCGCATTCGTTCTGGGCTTCGCCGTGGTTTTCATCAGTTTTGGTGCCGCATTCGGAAGTTTTGGTGCGACACTGAAAACCCATCAGCGACTTCTCGAAATTGTTTTTGGATCAATAACAGTCGTTCTGGGATTGTTCTTTGCTGGGTGGTGGCCCTCTAAATGGTTGGCCCGCGAAGCTCGTTCACATCGATTACCTCGGGCCTCAATCCTCGGCGCGTTCTTTTTAGGATTTCTTTTCGCACTGGGTTGGACCCCTTGTATCGGGCCAACGCTGGCCGCCATTTTGGGTCTGGCTGCATCTTCAAGCGGCGCAACCGCGTGGCGTGGTTCATTCCTCGCATTCGTCTATTGCTTGGGCCTGGGGCTGCCCTTTATTGTTGCCGCACTCGCAACTGAGTGGATGGCCCACGCATCCTCGTGGCTTCGACGTAGGCAGAAGTTGATTGGTCGAATTGGGGGAGTACTCCTGATTGTCATTGGGCTTGCCGAGGTGTCGGGATGGTGGCACTCATTTGTGCTCTGGTTGCAGACAACTTTCCCGAGTTCTTCTTCGTTCCTTTAGGACCATCTCCTAGACTGAGGAGATGAAACTACGTGAGGACTGGGAATTTCGTGGTCTAGTTCACCAGGTAACTGATGACGAGATCCTGAATCGGCTAACCGCCGGCGGCGTCACGGGATATATCGGCTTTGACCCCACAGCGGCCTCGCTGCACCTTGGCTCACTTTTGCAAATCTGTCTCCTTCGTCGAATTCAAGAAGCGGGTAACCAACCCATTGCCCTCGCGGGCGGCGGAACAGGGCTTATTGGAGACCCCAGTTTCAAAGCGACAGAACGACCACTGTTAACTCACGAGCAGCTCCAGCACAACATTGACGGCATCAAGAACCAGCTCTCGCGCTTCCTTGACTTTTCGCCAGGGCCGAGTCAAGCGCTGCTGCTCAATAACGCCGATTGGTTAACGACAACGCCATTGACTGACTTTCTGCGAGACGTGGGCAAGCACTTCACGGTTAATCAAATGATTGCGAAGGATTCTGTTAAATCCAGACTCGATCGGGATGATGTGGGACTTAGCTTCACGGAGTTTTCTTACATGCTTCTTCAGGCCTATGACTTTCTTCGCTTGAATCTGGACTACAACTGCACGCTGCAAATGGGCGGATCAGACCAGTGGGGCAATATCACCATGGGAACTGAATTAATTCGAAAGACCACAGGAAAGCCGGCGTCCGGGGTCACCTCACCACTGCTGCTGCGTGCTGATGGTCAGAAGTTCGGAAAGTCCGAAGGCGGGAATGAACGAGTGTGGTTGGATGCGTCACTCACGTCACCATTCCAGATGCACCAGTTTTTGCTTAATGCTGACGACCAAACGGTCCCATCGCTCCTTCGATTTTTCACATTCCTTGATCACGACACCATTCGTTCTCTGGACGAAGCAACTACTTCCAAGCCCCAAGAACGCGCCGGCCAGCGCGCCTTGGCTAACGCTGTGGTGGCGCTAGTCCACGGCGAGCAGGCGGCACAGAACGCTGAGCGCGCTGGTGCGGCATTGTTTGGCGAAGAGATCAATGGTCTGGACGAGTCAACGCTTCTTGAGGTTGTGGCCGACGCGCCCTCTTCCAACTGGGGTCGTAGTGAGCTCGAGGTTGGTATCTCGATTGCCGACCTGTTGGTCCGATGCGAGTTGGCTGGGTCCAAGGGAGAGGCTCGCCGGTTCTTGGAACAAGGTGGCGTCTACGTGAATAACCTTCGAGTGGAAGAGTCAGCGTCGATTGGCGTTGAGTCACTACTACACAACCGATACATGGTTGTTCGTCGCGGCCGAAAGTCATTGCACCTCATCACGGTTGCCTGATGAAACGTGCAGCCGTCTTGCTGTGTGCGGCGCTTTTGCTCGCGGGCTGCGGTTCAATAAAGGCTTCCGTTGCGATGGTTAACTGGGTCGCGCAGTCGAACCTCAAGCATGCTGTCAGCACTCTGTTGAGTGACAGCACTATTTCGGCGAATACTCTGCGAAATCCCAGTTCGACCAAAGCCCAGTTGCACACGATTTGTGCTGTTCTGTACCTAGACGCCCAGCAAGCAAATTCGTCGCTGCCAACTCCCGATGACCAGTCGACTCAATTGCTCGGCAAGGCCTATAACTATTTCTCGAGCGCCGCTAATTCCTGCTACGACGCACAGTCCGTGTCGGCGAGACCAGCTGTTTTAGCGACTCTGGCCAAAGCGGCGGCAACCCTTTCCGAAGCTACGGCGCGAGTCGCTGTGGCGAGTGCGCCTTAACCCTGAGGTCGTAAGTCAATCTCCAGGCGCAAGATGCCATCTTCAAGCGTGGCGGTGGCGTCGCCCAACATTGCGAAGTCTTGGAAATCAAGATTGGCGGCCTCAATAAATCGCAGGCGTTCGGGTCCTTCGATCGGAGGCAATCCGCGTCGTTTCACCGCTTCCGCACGCTCTTGAAATCGTTGAACCATTGCCTGGGGGTCGAAAGAACTCATACGACGAGACTATTAGTTCGCTGTAGCGGGCGAGGGGGTAGACTGGTCCCCCGACCCGTAGAGGGTTTAGGCCCTCAGAGGTATTTGGGGGCTAGTGAGGAGTTTTTCGTGAAAAAGGGTCGCCACCGTCGATTTGTCGAAGCCCGTGAACTCAAGCGCAATACGGGTCCACGCGCCCACACTTGCGATGAGTGCGGAGCCGCTCCCGAAGACATCCACGCCGAGTGGTGTCTCGCTGATGAAGATGCGTTCGAAGAAATTCTCGGATCCCTGCCTCGCGTGAGTTCGGGAGAGGAAGACCCTCTTGCCGCTGAGGGTTAAGCCTTAGAGCGAACCGCCGGGTGAGGCAAGCGCACGCCCTTAGGTTGCGATGCGCGACTGTCCATGTAGCCGAGCAACATCTCGTAGGTTGACTCACCAATCATGGCGACCAGTTCGTCTTTCATTGAATCAACCACGCGGGTTCGACCCACGAAGGCGTCGGGAGACTCGGTGCACCACCAGTGAAACTCTTCTCCACCGCCACCCCAGTCGCGTCGATCCCATTGGCGAATGCTGGTAACGATGTAGCCGTCGTCACGACTCTCGTCGTCGCGACGCAGAGGAACCTGCCAGCACACTTCCGGTTTGAGGGGGATGTAACTCTCGCCAGTGTCCATGGCCAAAACGTGAAGAGCGCATCCCGGTCCGCGCTTAAACCCGGGACGATTCAAAAAGATGCAAGCATCGTCGACTAGACGAGTGGTGATCTCACCGTTCTTTTTTGTGCGAGTCGTACCCTTGGCGCCCTTGGACTTGAACTGCCACTGATCATCGGTTAGACGCTTGGCTGCTTTCTCAACGCGTCGGGCGTCTTTTTCATCAACGAAGTGAGCCCCGTAACTGCAGCAACCCTGAACCAATTCAGTTGCGTCCTCGGTCAGTACGCCCTTGCAGCCGTCGCCGAAAATGCAGGTCCAGTTGCTCTCGAGGAAGCTGACGTCAAAGCGCCATTCTCGCTTGCGCTTAGGGTCTTCGAAGGTAACCCACTCGTGGGCGTCAATTGGAATATTTGTCACGCAGAAAACTTAGTAGGCGTACCACCACCGGAGTGAAACCTTTACACTTGTAATTGTGAGTAGCGCACCTTTTGACATTTTGACCCTTACTGACGAGGCCCGCGACATGGTTCGTGGGGCTCTCGCGAGCGAAGAGCGCAGCGACGAACTCGGACTCTGGATCGAGGTAACCGGCACCCAGGGCCCGGGCTATACCTACGACCTCTACTTCTCGGAAGTAGCGCAAGCTCCCGAAGGAGCCTCGGTGGGCGTGGACGGTGGCATCACCATCGTCGTACCAGCGGCCTCAGTTGATCGGCTTCGCGGAGCTCGTCTTGAGTTCGCCAGTGACGGGTTGGTATTGGTAAATCCAAATCAACCGGCCCCGGACGAACTTCACCCGGGAATCCCCGAAGCGATCTTGGCTCACGGCGTCACGGGTGAGTTGGCGCAGGTGGCTATTCGAGTCTTGGAAGAGAGTGTCAATCCATCGATCGCGAGCCACGGTGGTCGTGCTGACCTAGTGGCCCTCGACGAGGGGAATCAGGTTGCGTACATCATGCTTTCTGGCGGCTGTCAGGGCTGCGCCATGAGTCGCATGACTTTAAGCGACGGAATCGAAAAAATGCTTCGGGAAGAAATCCCCGTTTTGAAAGAGGTCGTGGATGTCACCGACCACGCCTCGGGAGCCAACCCCTTCTACGCTCACAGCTAGTTTGGGCAACTCCTAGACTTAGGAGATGTTGCGCTTCCTTACCGCCGGCGAAAGCCACGGACCAAGCCTCACCGTAATTGTTGAAGGACTTCCTTCGGGCCTGCCCATCGACATCGAAGTGATTGGTGACGAGCTGGCGCGTCGGCGACTCGGCTTTGGCCGAGGCCCTCGGATGCGCTTCGAGCGCGACGAACTTCGAATCACTGGTGGCGTGCGACATGGTCGAACACTCGGCTCTCCGGTGGCAATTGAGATCATCAACACAGAGTGGCCCAAGTGGGAACAAGAGATGTCAGCTGCGCCGGGCGAACCCTCAAAGAAATTACGATCACCACGACCAGGTCACGCCGACCTGGTGGGTATGCAAAAGTACGCATTTGACGATGCCCGCGACGTTTTAGAACGCTCCAGTGCGAGAGAAACTGCCGCGCGCGTCGCCGCCGGAGCCTTAGCCAAGGCCTTACTGCGCACAATTGGAGTTGACATCTTGTCGCACGTTGTTCGCATTGGATCAGTTGAAGCGTCACCTGATCACCTGCCGGCCTTCAGCGAACTTTCCAAGATTGATGAGTCTGAGGTTCGCTGCGCCACGAAGGAAGTCGAAGAGCAGATGATTGCTGAAATTAAGGCCGCCGCCAAGGAGGGCGACTCTCTGGGAGGCATCGCTGAAGTAGTGGCGTACGGCGTGCCTGTGGGCCTTGGTTCGTATGTCCACTGGGACCGCAAGCTCGATGGTTTGATCGGGCAAGCTCTACTGAGTATCCAAGCGGTGAAGGGCGTGGAAATTGGTCACGGCTTCACTCAAGCGGGGCAACGTGGTTCGGTCGCGCACGACGCAATTTTCTTCGATGAGTCGGCCGGAAACTCTGGGGGTTTCGGGCGGCGAAGTGATCACGCCGGTGGGCTCGAAGGTGGCGTGAGTTCGGGGTCGCCATTGGTGGCCCGAGTCGCGATGAAACCTCTGGCCACGCTGAACCGGCCCGTGCTCGAGACTGTTGACCTAGATACTGGCGATTCCAGTGTCTCTTTCAAGGAGCGCACTGACGTCACCGCGGTGCCGGCACTGGGTGTGGTCGCCGAAGCGATGGTGGCCTTAGTGCTCGCCAACGAAGCGGTGAGAAAATTCGGCGGTGACTCAGTCGAGGAATTCACTCGGAACTGTCAGAATTTCCTGGCAAACACCTCATCAACCTCTTCATCGGCTCGGCCCAAATAGGTGGCTCGCGTGGTGCTGGTCGGGCTGCCGGGGACGGGCAAGAGCACTGTTGCGAGAGTGCTTGCCGAAAGACTCTCCGTTCCCGCGGTGGACACGGACAAGGTTTTGGAAACGAAGCTGCCGGGGGGAGTGAGTGACTACATCGTCAATTTTGGCGTAGCGCCATTTCGGGCCGAAGAGTTGCAAGTCTTGCGTGAAGCCGTTGGCACCGATGTCGTACTTTCGACGGGAGGCGGGATTGTTGAGACGCCAGAGGCTCGGCAGTTGCTGCAGAGTCAATTTGTAGTTTGGCTTGATGCGCCCGACCAAGTTTTGCTTCCGCGCTTAGAGCGGGGCAACCGGCCTCTTTTGGGGACAGACAAAGCGCAGGGGCTTGCGACGCTCCGTTCGAATCGTGAGAGTCTGTATCGCGAGATTGCCACAAAACAAATTGACGCGTCACTCGCGAGCGAAGTGCTGGCCGAGGAAATCGCGGAGTTCTTAATGGGGAACGCATGAAGATTCCAGTGAATCTCGGCGAACGCTCATACGAAGTCATTGTTGAGTCCGGCGCAAGGCGTCACCTAGCCGGCATCATCGCCCGGCTTGCGCCAGAAGCTCAAGCGTGTTGCATCGTTACCTCGGCAAACTTGATGAAAGAACCCTGGTTCGACCTCGACTCAGGCATTAACCAGTACATCGTTACGGTTCCTGATGGGGAGGCGAGTAAAACAATTCAGGTCCTCGGTGAGGTTCTTGAGCAACTCGCTGAATCTAAGTTGTCTCGTCGCGATCTCGTCATCAGTGTCGGCGGCGGCGCCATCACGGACTTAGCGGGTTTCGCTGCCGCTACTTACCTGCGTGGAGTAGCGGTCATCCACGTCCCGACCACACTGTTGGCTCAAGTCGACGCGGCGATTGGTGGCAAGACTGGAATTAACCTAACTGCCGGCAAGAATCTCGCGGGCGCCTTTCACCAACCACTCGCGGTGCTTTGTGACTTAGACGTAACCGACACACTGCCATCCGAAGAGTTCAGGAGTGGACTCGGCGAGGTAGCAAAGTGCTGGCTCCTTGAAGAACGAAGTGCCGCTGAAATCGTTTCGGCCACTCACCAAGAGTTCATCGAAATGTCGGTCGCCCTGAAGGCACGGATTGTGAGCGGCGATGAGCGAGAGGGGGGCCAGCGGGCATTGCTGAACTATGGCCACACACTGGCTCACGCCATCGAGAAATTGGCTCTGGCCCAGGACTCTCCAATTCGTCATGGTGAGGCCGTGGCGATTGGACTGCGTTACGCAGTTCGTTTAGCCCATGCGTTAGGGCGAGTTAGTCCCGATGCGGTAGGTGAGACCGACCAGGTGGTTTCAGGATTTGATTTGAACTTCTCAATCCCTGCTCACTTTCGCTCGGAGGATCTCGTGCTCGCAATGACGCATGATAAAAAGGCTCATCACGACCTAACCTTTGTCCTGCCCGGCCTAAATGGTTTTGAGGTAGTGCCTGGTGTCGATCGAGACCTTGCCCTTCAAGTACTAGAGGAGTTCCGTAGTCATGAGTAAAGAAATACTTCTTCTATCAGGACCTAATTTGAATCTCCTCGGAACTCGCTCCCCGGAGATCTACGGTACCCAGACTCTGGATGACCACGTGGCGAGAGCCACCCAACGGGCGAAACTGGCGGGTTTCTCAATTCGTCATTTACAAACCAACTTCGAAGGTGCTCTGATTGAAGCGGTGCACGAAGCTCGAGGAGTTTCGGCCGCCATTGTCATAAATGCGGGTGCCCTGACTCACGTTTCGTGGGGTCTTACCGACGCCCTCGCAACATTTAATGGCCCCAAGGTCGAAATTCACCTATCGAATCCTGCGGCTAGGGAGCCTTTCCGCCACGTGTCAACGCTCGCTGGGGTAGTTTCGGGCTCGATTGCTGGGTTTCGCGCACTTAGCTACGAACTCGGGGTGGACGCCGTAGTTTCGCTCCTAAACCAGTAGGTTCACTCAATTTCCGTAGGCTTGCCTAGAATAGTCAGCGCACAACTTCGAAAGGCGCGCCGTCATGGCAACCATTAATACCTCGGACATTAAAAACGGAATAACCATCAAGGTCGATGACGGCCTCTTTTCAGTAATCGAATTCCAACACGTCAAGCCCGGTAAGGGTGGCGCGTTCGTGCGCACCAAGTTGCGTAATGCTCGAACCGGTGCGGTGATTGAGCGCACATACCGAGCTGACGAAAAGCTCGAACAAGCGATTATCGACAAGGCCGATACGCAGTACCTCTACCGCGATGGCGATGACTACATCTTCATGGATCAAGACACATTCGACCAGGTCTCGGTGTCCGCAAAGTCTCTAGGTGAGGCAGCGAATTTCTTGAAGGAAACTGGTAAGGCCATGATTGTGAGCCACGACGGCGAGATTATTGGGGTTGAGCTTCCCGCCTCGGTTGAATTAACCATTACCGAAACAGAGCCAGGTATTCAGGGTGACCGCGTGTCTGGTGCACGAAAGCCGGCGACGCTTGAAACTGGTTTCGTGGTTCAAGTTCCGTTGTTTGTGGGACCTGGCGAGTTGATCAAAGTCGATACTCGTACCGGCGAATACATGACGCGCGCCTAGTGAGCGAACTCGGTCAGCAACGACACCGTGCGCGTGAACGCGCACTCGAAATTCTTTACGAGTCGAATATGAAGGACCGTCCGGCTTCAGTTGTTCTCTATGAACTAGCGCTAGAGCCAGATCCGTACACAGTTGAGCTACTCCGTTCGGCGGAATCGGCGACCGCACAGGCCGAAGATCTGATCACGCGTTATTCCGACTCGTGGCCACTTGAGCGAATCGCTGTCGTAGACCGTCTAATCATGACCTTGGCCGTAGGGGAGATGCTTCTGCCCGATGCGCCACCGCGGGCCGTTATTTTGGATGAAGCGGTTCAATTGGCCAAGGACTTTTCGACTGATGGGTCGGGTTCTTTTGTGAATGGGCTGCTTTCGTCAATCGCTGACGAACTCTTGGAAGGTTGAACATGGTTGGAATGGGGCAGGGGTCTTTTACATTGACCAATCCCACGGTCGTGGCGCTTTTTCATCACCTGCTGTTGGTGGTGGATCTCGCTTACATCATTTTGTTTGCGTTTGTGCTGGTTGGCGCTGGAGCTGTAACAAAATTGATGTTCACATTCAATTTGTCAGACACTGGACTTGGCGAAACTCGTCAGCGATCATTCCTTCGCTTTGGATTCGGTGGCGCTTGGATTATTGCGGGCATTCTCCAATTCCAACCTTCGATGCCCTTGGGACTCGCCGACCAAGTAGTTAAGCCATCTTTGGACGGTGCTCCCGCGTGGCTGGACTCTCTGGTGCGAGTTGGAATCGGGGTATGGAATAACCACCCTCTGGCACTCGCCGCCGCAATCGCTTGGCTCCAGATCGGTCTTGGCCTTGGACTCATAGTTTCAAATGGGCGACTGTCTCGCATTTTCGGATTCGTAAGTGCTGGATACGCCCTAGGAATCTGGGTGATGGGAAATTCCATGGGAGGAATCTTCCAGAACACCTCGAGCCTGCTCTTTGGCTGGCCCGGTGCGACACTGTTCTACGTAATTGCTGGCGCTTGGCTCGCTATTCCTTATGGCACATTCGAGCGCTTGTTCTCCAGGCTCACGCTTCGCTTCCTGGCCATACTTTTTGCGGTGGCCGCCGTGTTGCAGTGCTTGCCCGATCGAGGCTTTTGGCTAGGGGGCAATGCCAATGCCTTAACGCAGATGACCAACTCAATGACCCAAACTGCCCAACCTCACCTCTTGGCTTGGCTTGTGCGGTCCGTAGGAAACCTCGCTGGAAACATGGGTGGCGGATTCAACGTGATCATCGTGATTTGGATGGCAGTAAGTGCATATGGTCTCTACATCGGCTTTGCTCGGCAATTGCGCTGGCCTACGTATTCGGTAGTCGTCGGATCGATTTTCTTTTGGGTGATCGCCCAAGACACGGCTCTCTTTGGCGGACTCTCGACGGACGTTAATTCTCTCGTCCCTTTGGCCATCCTTGCTTATTGTGCATCACCGGCTCTTGTTGGCGCACCACCATTAAATCGACGCTTGTCAGTGGAGATGCGTTCGCTAACTGGCTCGGTCTTGGCAGCATTCTCGATTTCGATGGTTGCTATTTCTCTCGTGGCGATGATTCTTGCGCCCTTTTCTTCGAACGAGACGACTTGGTTTCTCGCTGCCAACGGGCAACCGGCTCCGGCAAATGGCATGGCCGCGTCCTTTTCACTTACCGACCAATTCGGGCAGTCCTACCGACTGGGCGAACACCCTGGCCGCTTCACAGTTCTGGTCGCACTCGATCCGCACTGCTGGACGGATTGCCCACTAATGGCAGACCAGATTGTGCAAGCTAGAGCGCTACTCAGCGAAGGCGCCAAAGTTGACTTCGTGGCGGTTGCCGCAGATCCTTATCATGAGTCGGTCCGTGACCTCAAGGTATTCATTGAACGTCATGACCTCAGTAACGTCAAGAACTTCTATTTTGTTACCGGTCAATTGAGCAAGGTTAAGCAAGTTTGGTCGAACTACGGCATTGAAGTTTCGATGAAGCCAACCGACAAGATGAGTATTCACTCGGACTACTTCTACATAATCAGCCCGACTCAGAGATTGCGATGGGTTATTGCCGACAATCCACTCGCAACATGGGCCGGACAGCACTCCGGAGCTCAAGAAATTGTGCAGCTGCTGAACGGACTTGGAGTTAAGTGAGATTCACCCCGCTCGCGGTACTGAGCCTTGTCGGGGCGGTCAGTGTCTTGGTGAGCCTGTATCGCGACCATGATCGGACTGTGCAGGCGAAGCTGAATAACGCCGTGGCCTTACTGAGTTGGTTTACCTTGTGGGGGGCAAGTTCTTCAAGCTTCGCCGAGCGCGCCATGCGCGAACTTCCGCTTCACATGATTTCGCACATCTTTGTGATGTTCATTGTCCCAATTGGTCTGATCTACTCGGGCGCGGGTAGGAAACTCGGCCGCTGGATGTTTACCTCTGGCCAATTTCCAACTTCTCGCTTCGCTCAGAGCAAACTCAACCACCCAGTCATTGCGTTTGTTTTCTTAAATGGGGTGATGGTTGCTTCCCACCTACCTACGGTGTTCAATGCAACGATGAATTCACCTTGGGCAATGGATTGGTTAATGGAGCCGGCTTTTCTTCTTTCTGGGCTCTTCTTCTTCTCGTTTATCGTCCGTGGGCCCGGAAAATCACACGAGGCCAAACTTCGTTGGCAGTTGTTATTGGTCTTAGGCACCATGCTGGAAATGTTGCTCATGGCGATGTCAATGTCAATTTTCACGAAAGTCGCCTGGTACCCAATGATGGGCTCCATGGCCATGATGGGGAAGTGGCACCCAACGGCCCACGACTTCTCGCAGCAGCAACTGGCCGCAGCAATACTTTGGGTGTGCGGGGATTTTTGGGCGGTACCGTGCTTAGTGGTAATTGTCCGGCGAATTATGGCCCGTGATGGCGGTTTGCTTGCCGCCTTGGAACGTCAGTCTTCGCGTTTTTCCTGATCGGCCTGGTGACGCTCCGCTAGATAGCGGTTCCACTCAACGAGGCGGTCGTCCGACTGGGCATCAGCCTGGGGAGCCTTCTTTGGCTTGGTGCCACGCTCTTCCGCCAAGAGTCGCCTGCCCATGAAAATGCCGTAAATACCGAGAAATGGCCATTCGAAGGCATAAACCCAGGAAAGGGTGTTGCCCGAAATAGCTCTGGTGGTTTCAAACCAACCAGCGGTTGCGCAAATGAGCACTGCTAGAACGATGCCAATTTTGATTCGTAGGACGTTCTTAGGATTCTCAGGCACTTCATGAACATTACAACAATTTCACAAAGTTCGGAATTAACGTAGTGAACGGTGCTGTCGAGGATCCATCGGCAGCTGATAAGGAGAACCATGAATCGGTCCAAGTCCGTCGCGACTGCCTTGGCCTCAGTGGTATTGGGTGGCGCAGCGTTGGCGCTCGCGGGTTTTGCACTCGCTAGCAACACGCCGCATCAAAAAACCCTCCAATGCGTAACCGATGCCACACAAGCTAATACTTGTAACTTGACTTTCAGTACGTTCCCTGACTCGCTCGCGGGTCAGCACGGAGCAACTGGGGGGCCTCACCCGGACTGGGTTTCGTACTCGAACCAGGCAATGGAAGTTCCTGCGAACACCACCGTCAACGTGACGATCAAGCAGTACGACTCCGGTGGAGCTCTTAACAACTACTTCTTCGATCAAGTGATGGGCACCATTGGTGGCACCGCAACGGTCAACGGTGTCACGGTGACTCACGTTGATCCCACCAACATCGGTCACACCTTCACTCTTCGCGGCATTCCTGGATCAGGCTCGAGCCTGTTTGTGAGTGTCCCGCTACCCGCTGACTCCAAGGGCGGCACCGTGAAGATTGGCGCTGGTGTTTACACTGCACCAAACATCATCAAGTTCTCCTTCAAGACTGGCTCTAAGGGCGTCTACGAATGGAACTGTGAGTTCCCCTGTGGTGGTTCGCGTCAAGGCCAGTTCGGTGAGGCGATGTCCACCTACGGCTACATGTCCGGCACCCTGACGGTTAAGTAAGGAATAGGAACATGGCTACTAACAAAAAATACTCACTCGCCGGCTTCTACTGGTTATGGTTCACCCTGACAGTGGTTGGTGTAATTATCTCAATTTGGGCCCCTGGTTATCTGATGCCAATGTCCATGTCTTCGAACATGCACTTGACCATCCTGACCATGGTCGTCTTCTCGGTTGCCGCCGCTCCTGTGGCCGCCGGTGTCTACGCCGCAACGGCCTACCTGCTTCGCCACAACGTTTACCGGGGCGACTCGGTTCCACCAGCCGCCAAAGATCAGACTCGCGAAAACGCTCGTTTGACCATTGGCTGGATTTTGGCTTCGACCGTGCTTACCGTATTCCTGCTTATCTGGGGTCTCGGTGCATTGTCGGTTGACAACGGTGGCAACGAAGCCAACCCGCTAGTCGTGAACGTAACTGGTCAGCAATGGCTCTGGAGCTTCTCGTACGCGGGAACCCACGTTCAGTCCAACACTTTGGTTTTGCCAGAGAACCGTGAAGTGGTATTCCACATCACCTCGAAGGACGTAACTCACGGCTTCTGGATTGCCCAAATGGGTATTCAGGTTGACGCCAACGTCGGTACCGTTACCGAACTACACACCACGCCGAACAAGCTCGGCACCTTTGACATTCGTTGTACTCAGTTCTGCGGCCTGAACCACGCGTTCATGGTTACCCAGGGCCAAGTCATGACGACTCAAGGCTTTGACAACTGGCTCGCGGCTCAACCGCAGCGGGCGTAGGAGGAATCATGACTACAACTTTGCAACACGCTCCTACCAAGAGTAAAGGCGGCGGCCTAGCCCGTCGCCAGAACTTCCTCACTGCCCTAATCGGTGGTGTGGTGTTCGCCTGGTTGGCCTGGTTTATTGGCCGCCACACTCTGGACAACACCACCCGTACATTCTCAGACCAGGTCGCGGTTCTTACCTCTTGTGGTTGGACCGTAGGTTTCTGGCTCGGTATTGGTGCGCTCAACGGCCCAGGCCGTTGGTTCATCGGTCGCGACCACACTCGTGCCGATGACCTGTACTACGCCGGTGAGAACCAGGGCCGTGCTCGTTACTGGAAGTACTGCACCGACCACAAGGTCGTTGGTGTTCAGTACATCATCATGACCATGGTCCTATTGGGCGCCGGTGGAATCTTGGCAATGGCAATTCGTACGCAGTTGCTAACCCCGGGAAACCACTTCGTTGACCAGCAGGTCTACAACGGCTTTATTGCCGTCCACGGTATGTTGATGATCCTTGCGCTCATCGTTGCTGTAGCTGGTCCATGGGCCAACTTCGTAGTGCCAATTATGATTGGTGCTCACGACATGGCCTTTCCACGGCTGAACGCACTGAGTTTCTGGACACTTGTCGCTGCGGCCGGATTGCTCTTGACCACCCTCGCCGTTGGCTCACTGCCAGTGGGTTGGGTCGTGCTTGCGCCAATCTCTAACCAGGCGGGCGTCGGAATGGACTTCTTCGCCATGGCGATCATTGTCTTTACCGTCTCGACCACGGTGGCCGGTATTAACACCATCGCAACAGTGATGACTCTCCGCACGAAGGGTATGACGCTGAGTCGTTTGCCAATCTTCGTTTGGGGTTCGATCATTGCGGCTGCTCTGGGTCTGTACGCGTTCCCATACTTCTTGACCGTTGAGGCAATTCAGATTCTCGACCGCACTGTCTCTACGAGCTTCTTCGTAGCCAGCGGTGGTGGAGCGGGATGGCTTCAGGCCAACCTGTTCTGGCTCATGGGTCACCCTGAGGTCTACGTGATCTTGATCCCGGCTGTTGCAGCGTTGTTCGAAATCGCTGCCGTTATGTCCCGCAAGCCAGTCTTCAGCTACCGCACTGCGATTGCTGGAATGACCGGTCTGGCTGGACTTTCAGTCTTGGTTTGGGCTCACCACATGTTCACCACCGGCTGGGCCCCAACTTTGGGCGGTCCATTCATGTTGACCACTGAGTTGATTTCAATCCCAACCGGATTATTCTTCCTCGTACTCCTCGGAACTCTGTGGCGAGGCAACATCTGGATGAAGTTGCCAACACTGTGGCTGTTTGGATTCGTGTTCAACTTCATCATCGCCGGTATTACTGGTATCTATCTCTCGGACATCCCGATTGACAACCAGTTGCACGGCACGATGTTCGTAACCGCTCACTTCCACTACGTCTTCGTCGGATCGGTATTGTTCGGTGCTATCGCTGCACTGGCCTTCTGGTTCCCGAAGGTGTCGGGTCGTTATCTCGATGAGACGCAGGGCAAGATTTCATTCTGGCTCGTCTTTATCGGCGTCCAGGTGACCTTCTTGGCGATGTTCGTCTCGGGACTTCGCGGAATGCCGCGTCGCTACTCCAGCTACTCGATGATTTTCGAGCACACCAACTTTGTCACCACGATGGGTGCCTACATGATCATGGCGGGAATGCTCGTCTTGCTCGGTGCGGTCATCAGTTCGTGGCGCAAGGGAGAGCCTTCGGGCCCGAACCCATGGCAGGCCAACTCGCTCGAGTGGTTGGTGCCAACACCACCACCACTGGAGAACTTCGACGTTCTGCCAACTATCAAGGAAGACCCTTACAACTTTGGAGGTAAGCGCTAATGGCAACCAACACTTTGAATGCCCAGCACCAAGAGCACCACGACGGAGGCCACCACGAGCCACCGGCAAAGGTGTACGGTCGCCAGAAGATGGCCCTTTGGCTCTTCATCGGTGGTGACATCATCACCATGAGCGCCATGCTCTTCACCTACCTCTACCTACGTGGAGTCAACACCCAGAATCACTGGATGTCGATGGTGGGTCTGCCAGTAGACAAGGTTCACACCTACGGCTACTACGAGAACCTCGCCAACCTGCCATCCCAGCACCTGATCCACGTTGCGCCAATGTCACCTAGCTTTAACTGGCTGGTTACCGGCGTATCAGTGTTATCAGCGCTGATTTTCTGGTCGGCTGAGCGCAACTTGCGTAAGAACGGCAACCGTGCCGCCTTCACGTGGAATGCATTGTTTGCAACTGTTGCGGTTGTTGTGGCCGCTGTGCTTTCAGTAGTGCAGCTTCGTCACCTTCCACAGATTTACGTTGCGGTTAACGACTCCCACACCCTTTCATACACCGCCTACTCATCTTCGATGATGGTGTTGACTGGATCAGCTCTCGTCCACTTCATTCTCTTGGCCTACTTGGGCCTAGCGATGGTGGTTCGCTCAGCTCGGGGCGTCTTGACCGGCGAGAAGTGGTTCCACGCTGGCCTGGTCCGACTGTTCTGGGTTTGGGTTGCCGTTTCCGGAATTATTGTGAGTGCGGTTACCACTACGGTAAACGTCCACTAAGGTTTAAACAACAGCTCCTTGCGGGTGTCGTTTGACACCCGCAAGGAATTGTCGTGAAGTAGGTCCTGTGAGGCCTATACGACAGGAGAAGAATGAATCAGAATCAAACACGCCAGGCCCACATAGGTGGCCTGGCGTTTTTTGCAAAGAGCGAGCTCCTTAGCAACGAAGACGTTGCTCGCGCCCTAAAGCGCATGGCGCACGAGATAATCGAGAAAAACGAAAACCTCGAGAATGTCGTTTTAGTCGCATTGCAACGAGGTGGGGTCTCGTTCGGAGAACGTTTGCGTGACCTGCTGGCTGAGATTGGTCAACAGAACGTGGAGTTGGGTTTGATCGACGTCTCGTTTTACCGAGATGACATTGACCAACGTCCTGTACCCGAATCCTCTGAGACTCGAATTCCGGTCTCTCTCGAAGACAAAACCGTCATTTTGATTGATGACGTACTTTTCACCGGGCGGACAATCCGTGCCGCCCTGAACGCATTATCGGAGTGGGGTCGACCACGAGTGATCCAGCTAGCGGTGATGGTTGATCGAGGTCATCGCGAGTTGCCCATCCGACCTGACTACATCGGAAAAAATTTGCCGACCTCTCGTGATGAAGCCATTGTGGCGACCCTTGATGGCGTGTGGATTGGAACGAGGGGTGAGCAGTGATTAGTACGATTCGCGGAAAGAACCTGCTCTCACTCTCAGACCTAAGCAAAGAGGCGATTATCGAGATCCTCGATACAGCGGAATCGTTCGTTGAGGTCAACCAACGTTCAATCAAGAAGGTGCCAGCGTTGAAGGGGCGAGTTGTGGCATCGCTCTTTTTCGAAGAGTCCACCCGAACCCGCTTGTCGTTTGAAACTGCAGCCAAGCGGCTAAGCGCAGATGTGCTGTCCTTAGCGATTGCTTCATCGAGCGTTAAGAAGGGTGAGAGCTTACGAGACACAATCGCGACCGTCGATGCGTTAGGAATTGACGCTGTGGTTCTACGGCACGCTTCGAGTGGGGCGGCCGAACAAGTGAGTCGATACGTTCCTCACGTTAAGGTCATCAACGCCGGTGACGGGCAGCACCAGCACCCTACACAAGGTTTGTTGGATGCCTTCACGGTGCGCCAGGTTCTTTCCGAACGACAAGGAGTTAATCCAATTGAAACTGGAGCGAGCCTCTTCGAGGGTCTGAGAATTCTGATTGTTGGAGATATTCGCCACTCACGGGTCGCACGTAGTGATATCGCCGCCTACACGGCACTCGGGGCCGAAGTGAGGGTGGCTGGGCCGCCCACTCTTGTTCCAAAGAGTATTGCTCAATGGGGCGTCACCCTAGCCGAAGATTTCGACGAGGCGCTTCGTTGGGCCGATGTAGTTGGCCTCCTCAGACTCCAAAAGGAGCGGGGGACTGGGTCGTTCGTTCCGACCTTGAGCGAATACACATCAACATTCGGTTTGACCGAAGAGCGGGCGAAACTCTTAAAGAGAGACGCCCTGGTGATGCACCCTGGTCCGATGAATCGTGGAGTCGAGATTGACTCCCAAGTGGCTGACGGCCCGTTGGCAATTATTGAACGCCAGGTTTCAAACGGTGTGCCAGTGCGCATGGCTGTTCTCTATCTCTCAATTTCAGGCCTTGGAGGTTCCAAATGACAAGCATTTTGATTACCGATGGACTCGTCATCTCCACTAGAGGTATCAAGAAGGCCGATATCCGCATCGTCAATGGTGTGATAACTGAGATTGCTGATTCGATTCCACCTTCGGCCGAGGACCAAATAGTTCGTGCGGAAGGCATGTGGGTAGGACCTGGATTTGTGGACTTGCACACACACTTGCGTGAGCCGGGCGGAGAAGCTGCGGAAACCATTGAATCTGGCGCTCGCGCCGCGATCGTGGGTGGATACACAGCTCTTGTGGCGATGCCTAATACTGAGCCGGCTATCGATAATGTTGCCATCGCGTCATTTGTTCTCGCAGCCGGGGCCCGGACTCCAATCACTGTTGCTGTGGCGGGAGCCATTACCCAAAATCGGGCCGGAGAACATCTCGCACCAATGGCCGAAATGGCTGAGCTGGGCGTGAGGATTTTCACCGATGACGGCAACGGTGTTCAGGGTGCCGGAGTGATGCAGAAAGCGTTGACGTATTCGAGTTCCCTTGGAGTCAGGCTCGCGCAGCACTGCGAAGATGCCTCGTTAGTAGGCAGCGGAGTGATGAATGCGGGACCACTCGCAGAGAGCCTCGGCCTTCCAGGAAGATCGGGGCTGGGCGAGGAGATCATGGTCCAAAGAGACATTGATTTGGTTCGAGCCACTGGAGCGAGGGTTCATTTTCTGCATCTCTCGACCCAGCGTGCAATTGACCTGGTGGTGGCGGCCAAGATTGAGGGCCTCGACGTGACGTGTGAAGTCACGCCTCATCACTTAACCCTCGACGAGAGTGAATGTTCCCAGTACGACCCAATCTTCAAGGTTCACCCACCATTGCGTGGTGCTCACGACGTACTCGCGCTTCGAGAGGCTCTTCGTAAGGGCGTTATTGACGCGGTTGCGACTGACCACGCACCTCATGCGCCAGAGCTCAAAGATCGCGCCTTCGATGAAGCGCCAGCAGGCATGCTGGGTCTAGAGACGGCCGCCTCTTTGACTTTCGAGGCGCTGGGCGTTGAACAATGTGATCCGGAGATTTTCTATTCGGTCCTCAGTCGTGGACCGGCTCGTATCGCTCAACTTAGACACGCCGAAGTATCGAATGGACTAAGCCCGCAAGGCGGCGAGATTGTCGAGGGTGAAGTGGCGAATATCACCGTGTTTGATCCCAGGGCGACGTGGACTGTTTCGGCTGACCGATTACAGAGCCGTGCGAGGAATACCCCCTACGACGGTCGCAACATGTTTGGTGGGGTTAACGCGGTCATCGCGAAGGGAACACTGGTGTTTCACGAAGGAGAGTTGCGATGAAGCGGCAAGATGCGGCGATTGTTCTCAACGATGGAACGGTGTTCGAGGGCTATGCCGTCGGGTTCATTCCCGAAGAAGGCGTTACTACCGGAGAGTTTGTTTTCAACACGGCGTTGAGCGGATATCAAGAAGTACTCACCGACCCGAGTTACGCCGGTCAAATTATTGCTTTTACCTATCCCCACATTGGAAACTACGGCATCACGCCGCTCGATGATGAGGCGGTAAAGCCTTGGGCCAAGGGAATAGTTATGAGAGAGATGGCCGACCTGCCATCGAACTGGCGCTCCGCTGGACCTCTCGAGGGCTATCTCATTCAGCACCGTATTCCAGCAATTGCTGGCATCGACACTCGTCGCCTCACTAAGCACCTTCGGTCGGCCGGTGCACTTCCTGGTGCCTTTGGTAACGCTCCACTTGAGGTACTGCGAGAGGCGGCCAAGGTAGCCAAGGGCACCGATCAAATGGACTACGTGAGTCTCGTTACAACTCACGAACCTTATGAACGGGGCAGTGAAGGGCTTCGGATTGTTGCGCTCGACTATGGCATCAAGTCGACAATGGTGCGTCAGTTAGCAGAACGCTTCCGAGTCACTGTGGTGCCGGCGCACATCACCGCAGACGAAATCCTGTCGTTAAACCCAGACGGACTTTTCCTCTCGAATGGTCCAGGTGACCCCGCGGCGCTGGCCCCACAAGTCACTACCATCGCAAACCTCGTGGAACGCCTACCAATCTTCGGAATCTGTCTGGGACACCAGCTACTAGCGACCGCACTTGGTGCAGCTACGTACAAGCTGCCCTTTGGTCACCATGGGAGCAATCACCCGGTGAAGGACCTTGAGACCGGTCGAATTGAAATCACGGCACAAAACCACAACTACGCCGTAAACAGCGATGGCCTGAAGGCCGCGCACGTCAGCCACGTAAATCTAAACGATGGCGTGGTTGAGGGCATTACTGCACCCTCGCTGAGAGCCTTCTCTGTTCAGTATCACCCCGAGGCTGGACCCGGCCCGCATGATGCCAGGTACCTCTTCGATCGCTTTGAACGTCTTCTTACCTCAGGCTCCTTGGAGGCCCTCTAATGCCACGTCGCGACGATATCCACTCAATCCTCGTGATCGGCTCTGGACCAATCGTGATTGGACAGGCTTGTGAGTTCGATTACTCGGGAACCCAAGCGTGCCAAGTGCTGCGGGAAGAGGGCTACAAAGTAATTCTCGTGAACTCAAACCCAGCCACAATCATGACCGATCCCGGAACCGCTGATGTTACCTACGTTGAGCCCCTCAACGTCGAAGTATTGATTCAGATTCTCGAAAAGGAGAAGCCTGATGCAGTCTTGCCCACCTTGGGTGGACAGACCGCTCTGAACCTGACGATGGCCCTGGTGGCTGATGGGGTGTTTGAACGTCTCGGCATCGAAGTAATCGGTGCGAGGCCTGAAGCAATCTCAACCGCCGAAGACCGTGAACTGTTTAAGAAGGCTATGGCTGATATTGGCCTCGCCGTTCCCGAATCAGACTTCGCTCGCTCGGTTGATGAAGCATTAACCATCGCCGAAAAGATTGGCTGGCCGATCATCATTCGTCCGAGCTTCATCTTGGGTGGTGCAGGAACTGGTATTGCCCATGACGCTGAACGTTTTAAGCAGCTCGCAGTAGAGGGTATTGCGGCCTCGCCAATTGGTGAAATTCTTGTTGAACAGTCGATTGCTGGATGGAAAGAATACGAGTTAGAGGTAATGCGCGATCGCGCTGATAACTGCGTAATCGTCTGCGGGATTGAGAATTTCGACCCAATGGGAGTTCACACCGGCGACTCCATCACGGTCGCGCCAATTCAAACCCTTTCGGATGTTGAGTACCAAGAAATGCGCGATGACGCCTTTGCCGTCCTTCGTCGAGTGGGTGTTGAGACCGGTGGATCGAACGTTCAGTTTGCGGTGAATCCTGCCACGGGTGAGAGGCTCGTCATCGAGATGAATCCTCGCGTTTCACGCTCGTCTGCGCTCGCCTCAAAAGCGACTGGCTTCCCGATTGCCAAGATTGCCGCGCGTTTGGCGGTTGGCTATTCATTGGACGAAATCCAAAATGACATCACCAAACTGACCCCGGCGAGCTTCGAGCCAGTAATTGACTACGTGGTAACCAAGATTCCTCGGTGGGCTTTCGAAAAGCTGCCCGGGGCGAATCCAATATTGGGCACTCGCATGCAGTCGGTGGGCGAGGTAATGGCCATCGGCCGGAACTTTGCGGAGTCATTGCAAAAGGCGATTCGCTCGCTCGAACAGGGGCGGCTGGGTTTCGCTCTCTCGGGCCGAGAGGAGTTCTCCGAATTGAGTGACGAGGCGCTTTGGGAGAAGTGCATAATTGCTACACCTGAGCGGATGTACGCGCTCCACGCTGTTCTGTGGCGCGGCGCCACCATCGATGAAATTAATTTGCGGACGGGAATCGACCCATGGTTCTTGTGGCAGTTGCAGGAGATTGTTTTAAGAGAACGTCAGCTTGAATCCTCCGATCTCACTTCCTTTACCTCACGTGAGTGGCGTCGATACAAACAATGGGGCTTTAGTGATGACCAGATTGCTATCTTGGCAAAGACTGACATCGCCACGGTTAAGACCTTGCGCGAAGCCCATGGCGTTAAGGTGACCTTCAAGACGGTTGACACCTGCGCCGCCGAGTTCGAGGCGTCGACCCCGTATCACTATGGAACATTCGAAGATGAATCGGAAGTTCAGACGTCTTCTAAGGATCGCGTGATTATTCTTGGCTCCGGACCTAACCGAATTGGTCAGGGCATTGAGTTTGACTACTGCTGTGTGCATGCGGCGCAAGCCATCCGCGCCATGGGCTACGAGGCAATCATGGTCAACTGCAATCCAGAGACGGTTTCAACTGATTATTCAACCTCTGACCGTCTCTATTTCGAGCCATTGACTCCTAGCGACCTCGCTGAGGTAATCGCAGCGGAGCAAGCCGCTTGCACCGACGGAGCTCGTTTGGTGGGTGTAATTGTTTCGCTCGGAGGTCAAACCCCGCTCAAACTCTCTCACTCAATCGACTCGTCGCTCATTCTTGGCACTCCAGTGGCTTCCATTGACTTGGCCGAAGACCGAGAACAATGGTCTGCGTTATGTTCGAAATTGGGTCTCGCACAACCTCCTGGAGCGGTTGTCTGGAATATTGATGAGGCTAAGAAAGTCGTGTCCGACATTGGCTACCCGGTGTTGGTTCGACCTAGCTATGTGTTAGGTGGGCGGGCAATGGAAATCGTCTATGACGATGTATCGCTTGAACGCGTTATGGCGAACTTGACCGATGTCCACGGAGCTCTGGCCCGTGAAGGCGGCGTGGCTCAAAGTAGGCCGATTCTTATTGACTCCTTCTTAGAGTCGGCCGTGGAAGTTGACGTTGATGCCCTCAGAGACTCATTGGGCGAGGTTTTCATCGCTGGCGTGATGGAGCACGTCGAAGAGGCCGGAGTGCACTCGGGAGACTCGGCGTGCGCTCTGCCGGCACAGAACCTCTCGTCTCAGGTGGTTGAAGCTCTCCGCTCCGCGACACTGAAGATTGCCGAAGGTCTGCAAGTTGTTGGCTTAATCAACGTTCAGTTCGCGGTTCGCGACGAACAAGTCTTTGTACTGGAAGCCAATCCTCGCGCTTCGCGGACGGTACCCTTCGTTGCAAAGGCCACGGGAGTTTCGCTTGCGCAGGCTGCAACGAGAATCATGCTGGGTGAATCGCTGAACGACCTACGACACGCGGGAATTGTTCCCGCTGAAACACCTATCCCCACCTACGTCAGCGTGAAGGAAGCAGTTCTTCCCTTCAACCGATTCCCAGGTGTTGACACGGTTCTTGGACCAGAAATGCGGTCTACGGGCGAGGTTATGGGTATCGGCGAGAGCTTTGGAATAGCCTTCGCCAAAGCCCAACTTGCTGCGGGCACCGGGTTGCCTCGGTCAGGGCGTGTGTTCCTCTCGCTTTCCGATCGGGACAAGACATCTGGACTAGAGGTGGCGAGATCCTTCTTGGCTTCTGGTTTCGAATTGGTTGCGACGACCGGAACAGCCAAATTCCTCCAAGAGCATAGACTTATGGTTTCTCGGGTGGTTAAAAAGTACGGCGCCATGGAGCCCGGTGACAGTGCAGTTGAACTGATTGCTGATGGCTTTATTCAACTAGTGGTCAACACTCCTTCGGGTTCGAATGCGTACGCCGATGGTGCGGCAATTCGTAGGGCCAGTACAGTCCATGGTGTCCCGTGCCTAACCACATTGGCTGCTGCCCAGGCTGCAGTCCTTGGTATTGCCGAAACTAAGGCCCATGGATGGCGCGTGACGAGCCTGCAGGAACTTCACCAATGAAAGTCATGCCTGTTTGCGTTGGTGAGGTTGACCTGAATGGTCCGGTGCTCACTGCCGCGGGAACCGGTGGTCTTGGAGCAGAGCTCTCGGAATACGGTGACCTTTCCGAGCTGGGAGGGGTGGTTGTTAAGTCGCTGGCCTCATTCGAGTGGTCCGGTAATCCGGCGCCCCGTGTCGCCTCATGGGGCGAATCGATGGTTAATTCAGTTGGATTAAGTGGCCCCGGAATCGCTCGTTGGCTTGAGGAATACTTGCCCGACTTGCGGAAAACAAGAGCGAGGGTCGTGGCCTCGACTTGGGGTCGGAGCGTCCAGGAATACGCTGACGTTGCTCAGGCTCTTATTAATTCAGGGGTAGTTGCGATTGAGGTGAACGCTAGTTGTCCGAACTTAGAGGGCCGAACCGGAATTTTCGCGCACTCTGCGAAGTTGACAGCCGAACTAGTCGCGGCATCCAAAGTCGGTGGCGTGCCCGTTTGGATCAAGCTCAGCCCCAATACCCCAGACCTAGTTTCGATTGCCGAGGCGGCTATTGAAGCTGGAGCAGATGCCTTAGTGCTTACCAACACTTTGCTCGGGATGGTCATTGACACTAAATCGCGAAGCCCAATACTCGGCAATGAAGTTGGCGGAGTGAGCGGCCGAGGAATTTTTCCTGTGGCGTTACGTGCGGTCTACGAGTGCCGCGCAGCCTTTCCCGATATTCCAATCGTTGGTGTGGGCGGCATTGCAAGTGGGGAGGACGCTGCGGCCATGATTATGGCTGGTGCAGATGCGGTAGAGGTCGGTACCGCTACTTTTGAGAATCCTCGAGCTCCTTGGCGAATCCAACGCGAGTTGTTTGAATGGCTGAGTGCAAATGGCACCACGCTTACTGAGATCAAGGGCGCCGCACATGGTTGAAAGTTTTGGGCAAAGGCTGGTCGAGCGACTTCGAGAACAAGGTGGCCTGTGTCTCGGAATTGATCCGAGCTCCTCAGCGTTGCTTGGATGGGACCGGCCAGATTCTGTTGAAGGTTTGGAGTACTTCTCAAGGGCGCTCGTGGAGATCGCCAGAGAAGAGGTTGCGGTGATTAAACCGCAGGTTGCTTACTTCGAGCGGTTTGGTTCAAAAGGCTTCGCCGTGCTCGAGCAGGTCCTCTCCGAAGCTCGAGAAGCAGGCCTACTGACTATTGCTGATGCCAAACGCGGCGACATCGGTTCGACCAATCTTGGGTATGTTCAGGCATGGTTGTCGGAGGACTCGCCCCTACGCGCTGACGCTGTCACCGTGAGCCCGTACTTAGGCGTGGGTTCGCTCGCCGACTTCTACGGAATGGCGGAGCAGAACGGGCGAGGGGTTTTCTTGCTGGCGGCCACCTCTAACCCCGAGGGGCGCACAGTTCAACGTTCGCATACCGATGGGGGAGAAAGGATCGAAGAGTTCGTCCTCCGCTCGATCCGAGAAATAAACCAGCGTGATCAAGTGCTCGGCTCCGTCGGGGCGGTCGTGGGGGCGACCCGTGACGATGTCGCTTTTGATTGGGAAACCCTGAATGGGCCATACTTGGTACCAGGCGTTGGTGCGCAGGGCGCATCAGTTTCGCAGGTGGCCAGAATGTTTGAGCGGTGCCCGAACGGATCGGTGATTGTGCCGGTCTCCCGAGCAATTAGCGAAGCGGGGCCGTCCAAAAGTGCAATCCGAGACTCCGTGCGCCGTTTTGCGGACGAGGTTCGCGACTCTTTTTGAAATTTTGCAGTTGGAGAGTATTCTTGCTGCATGGTTCCGACGCCTCCAGCTCTCACGCAAGAACAGCGAGTTCTCGCGTCTCGTTTGGCTGTCGCTAACCGTCGCCGCAGGGCCGAGGTTAAGAAGCAGGTCAAGTCAGGGGAGTTGACCCTATCGAATCTCTTCTCGCTCGCCGAGGCTGAAGACTGCATCGCTCAGATGCGTGCGTTCGACCTAATCAGTGCGTTACCCGCGGTGGGAGAGGTGAAGGCCGCCAAAATCATGGCAGCAGGAAACATCGCTAAGACCCGTCGCATTCGAGGCCTTGGTCCGAAGCAGCGCGAACTATTGTTCCGAGCTCTTGTCCGCTGAGCCCCTCTTCATTGTTCTCATCGGTCCAGGTGGGGTTGGCAAGGGAACGATTGCGCGTGAACTGATTTCCCGCGACTCACGACTGTGGCTGTCTCGTTCTTGGACTACTCGCGAACGCCGACCGAGCGAGGACGGCTCTGAGTACTACTTCGTTGATCGCGACACCTTCGAAGAGGGCATTGCCGAGGGAAAATTCCTAGAGTGGGCCGAGTTCAATTCCAATCTCTACGGGACGCCTCACCCGCCGGTGCCTAGTGAGAAGGACGTTGTTCTAGAGATTGAGATTCACGGTGCCATACAAGTCGCCGAACACTACCCAGACGCCACAATCATTCAAATTCAGCCACCTGATGTGGAAACCCTTACCGAACGGCTCCGAGGTCGAGGAGATAGCGAGACTCACGTTGCCCAGCGGCTCTCTACAACACCGTGGGAGACTGAAAAAGGTAGGGAAATAGCTCATTATCAGGTGACCAACGATGACCTGGAGAGAGCCACTCTCGAAATCATCTCTATACTGGAAGAACTTCGGTCTACCCGAAACGCTGCAAAATAAAGGACTACTGATGGCTGAGCGCCCTACTCTCGTTGACCCACCTATCGAGGCATTGCTGAAGAAGGTTGGAGACTCCAAGTTCACACTCGTCGCCGTCTCGGCTCTGCGTGCTCGTGACATCAATGACTACAACTCCAGCTTCGGCTCGAGCAAGCGTCGCCCCACCCCGCCTCAGGTCAACATCATGTCGAACAAGTCGCTTTCCATTGCCATGGAAGAACTCTACGAAGGCAAGCTCGAATTTCACCGTCCGACCGCTGAAGAACTCGAAGTTGAGCGCGCTCAAGCTGAAGCAGCCGCAGCGGCTCAGTCAGAGCTCGGAACTGAAGCCGGGGACGTATTTGGCGACGCCGAGATCAAGGGTGACATCACCGCGTTGATCAATGACCTCGCCGACTGAGGCTACCAATCGCGTTGTAGTGGGAGTGGGTGGCGGAATCGCTGCCTACAAAGCGGTCGAAGTCGTTCGCTTGCTCAAAGAGCATGGTTTTTTCATTTCGCCCGTACTGACGGCCGCGTCCAAAGAATTCGTGGGCGAATTGACCTTTTCGGCGCTCTCCTCAGAACCCGTGAGAAGCGACCTCTGGTCCGACCCATCTACACCGAGTCCCCACACCTATCTAGGTCAGAGCGCGGCTGCCATAGTTGTCGTTCCAACCACTGCCCACTTGCTGGCACGCTTAGCCATGGGACTTGCCGACGATCTTCTGACCGCCACGATCTTGGCCTCACGAGCTCCAGTGATCCTTGCGCCCGCCATGCACACCGAGATGTGGGAGCAGCCCTCCGTTCAAAAGAGCGTCGAAACTCTGAAGGCGCGCGGGTTTATCTTTGTTGGACCGGTTGACGGTGCGCTCGCTGGGGGAGACTCGGGGATGGGTCGACTAGCCGAACCTGTTGAGATCGCCAGAACCGTTGTCTCGGTGGTGGATGGTTTTGATGGGCCACTCAGTGGCCGTCGGATCGTGGTGAGTGCTGGCGCAACCAAAGAGCCTCTAGACCCCGTTCGATATCTCACGAATCGCTCCAGTGGGCGTCAAGGCTACGCGGTGGCAGAAGTGGCGGCTCGGATGGGGGCCTCGGTCGTTCTCGTGAGCGCGAGCTCGCGAGAGTTAGCCCCAGACGTTCGAAATCGTGTTCAAATCAAAATGGTTAAATCCGCTGAGGAAATGGCCACCTCCATGGAGCGTTACTTCGCATCCGCAGACGTGGCAATTATGACCGCCGCAGTTGCGGACTTCACCTTTGAGGCGTCGGGTGACAAACTAAAGAAGCGCGACGGAGCACCTAATCCGCAGTGGCTAGAGACCCGAGACATTGTGGCGGAACTGGCCTCGGCCAAGAGGCCTGGCCAAATTGTCGTGGGCTTCGCCGCTGAGACTTCAGACGTGCTCAACAATGCCAAGGCGAAGCTGACTTCAAAAGGAGTCGACCTGCTGGTCGTTAATGATGTGAGCGATGCAACTATTGGTTTCGACTCACCGGACAACGCGGTCACCATTTTGGCTCCGGGAGAGCCCGAGGTAGCAGTAAGCAGGGCCTCGAAAGACTCAATTGCCTTAGAGGTCTTGACTAGGGTTAATTTATTGTTATTGAAGGAGAACCAATGAGTGAGCGCACGCTCTTCACCTCGGAATCAGTCACCGAAGGACATCCGGACAAGATTGCGGACCAAGTTTCGGACGCAGTTCTCGATGCAATTTTGGCGGCCGACCCGAAGGCACGCGTTGCTTGCGAAACCCTCTTGACTACTGGACTTTGTGTTGTTGCTGGCGAGGTTACGACGACCGCGTGGGTTGACGTAAACGAGATCGCACGCAGAACCATCCTCGAAATTGGTTACGACAGCGGCGAAAAGGGTTTCGACGGAAAGAACTGCGCAGTTCTGGTTTCTTTCGACAACCAAAGCGCGGACATTGCGGGCGGGGTTGATGAAGCGCTCGAAAAAAGAAGTGGAGACGCGGGCGAAGATGAGTTGAACGCCCTCGGTGCCGGCGACCAGGGAATGATGTTTGGATACGCCTGTAATGACAACGCGGACTTCATGCCGACTCCAATTTGGTTGGCACACCGTCTCAGCGAACGGTTGAGCCAAGTTCGCCGTACCGGACTCTTGCCCTATCTACGACCTGACGGCAAAACTCAAGTCACCATTGCTTACGAAGATGGCCGGCCAGTGGCAGTTGACACCGTGTTGATTTCAACTCAACACGAAGAGAGTGTTACCCAGGCCCAGATTCAGGCTGACCTCGTTGAACACGTCATTCGCCCAATGCTGCCTTCGAATCTGGATTCGAGTTCGACTCGGTTCATTGTTAATCCTTCCGGAAAATTCGTCCTGGGTGGCCCTCACGCCGACACGGGCTTAACGGGTCGCAAAATCATCGTGGACACCTATGGGGGTATGGCGCGCCACGGTGGCGGCGCCTTCTCTGGAAAGGACCCCTCCAAAGTGGACCGCTCGGCGGCGTACGCAGCTCGTTGGGTCGCCAAGCACGTGGTTGCTGCGGGTGCCGCGGACCGGTGCGAGGTCCAAGTGGCGTACGCCATCGGTATGGCTAAGCCTGTCTCGGTCCTCGTTGAAACCTTTGGAACTGAGAAGGTTCCGCACGAGAAGATCTCGGCAGCAATCACGAAGCTCTTCGACCTCCGACCAGCCGCGATCATTCGTGACCTTGACCTATTGCGTCCTATCTACCAAAACACCGCCGCGTATGGGCACTTTGGTCGAAGCGATGAAGGGTTTACTTGGGAGCAAACCCCGCGAGTGGAGCAGCTGCGCCAGGAGTTGTCGCTATAACCTCTGCTCCTCGTGCGGTTCGCGTCATTACTGAGGTCGCGGCTGTGGAGAAGGCTTTCGATTACGCAGTCACTGAAGCCACGGAGATGGTTGCGTTAGGAGACCGTGTTCGAGTCAACTTCAACAATCGTTCCGTCCGTGGTTGGGTTGTTGACGAGGGTGAATTTTCTGGGGAACTAAAACCACTGATGAAGTGGCAAGGTTTCGGACCACCCGCTTCGATGTTGGCTCTCGCTCGTTGGGCATCACGAAGATGGAGCGCCCCTACGGCCCGATTCCTCCTAGCCGCTTCGCCGTCCAAGCAGTACAAGGTTCTCCCTCCGGCACCAAAGGCAGAACCCTTGAGTGAGTCGGTGCGAGAACACGCTGACGTCTATGAGCCAGGGCTCCAACTACTAGGCCCTTGCACCGATCCGTTGGCATTGATTCTCGGTGCATACGCCAGCACTGAAGGCAGGGAAGGATCACTTCTGGTGTTGGTCCCGACTGAATCGTGGGCGATTCGTCTTCGGGGCCGTCTCGAGCAGCGTGGTCTCGCAGTCGCGTGCGGCGATGGAGAGTGGGACCGAATGAGAGCCGGCTGGCCAGTCATCGTCGGAGCACGAGGTGAGGCATTCGCTCCGACACCAAAACTGCGTGGGGCGGTCATCATTGACTGCGACGACGAGGCCTTCCGTTCAGAGGCGTCACCAACTTGGGACGCGCTTAGTGTTCTTCAGGAACGATGCCGAATGGAAGACGCTCCCCTTTGGCTTACCTCCCTCGTTCCTACTTCGGCGACGCTCGGCTTCCAGAATGGTTCCGAGGTCAAATCCACTCCTTCGACATGGCCAGAGGCGGTAGTAATTGATCGACGAAACGGTGACCCTCACGAGGGCGTCCTTTCTCCCGCCGCTCTTGAGGCAGCGCATTCTGCCCTCGAAGGATCAGAGCCGGTGGCGGTGTGCGTAGTGCTCCAGCGCCTTGGTAGTGGTCGTTTACTCGCCTGTCGACAGTGTGGCGAACTTGCCCGTTGCGCTATTTGTGGCGGCGCGGAACTTGAAAAGGACGGAAATCTTCAATGCGGCGAAGGGCATGAGACGCGAGAAAACTTCTGTAGAAGTTGTGGCTCAACAAACTTACGGGCTATTCGGTCGGGAGTTACCACGTTGGCAAGAGATGTTGCAGCACAGTTGCACCAACAGGTGTCAGAAGTCACGGCGGCGGGCGAGCCCAATTTGAACCTACACAGGGTGGTCGTTGGGACTGAAGCAATATGGCAGAGGGTGCGCAAGTCTTCGCTCGTGATCTTTGTGGACTTCGATCAATATCTCTTGGCTCCTCGCGAGAACGCACGCATTTCGGCGCTAACGGCCTTAGCGAAGGCAGGAAGACTCGTGGGTTCGCGGTTGGAGGGGAGAGGTCGCGTTATCGTTCAGACCCGTCGTGGGGAAGATCTAGTTTTACGGGCAGCGGTGCAAGGTGACCTCGACGAAATAATCCGAGACGAGGTCGAAACTGCCCAGTTGTTAGCTCTGCCACCCTATGGGTACCGGTGCGAAGTGAGTGGTGAGAACGCAAAGAAATTCGTCGACGGAATCAGTAGTGACGAGGTTCGCACCCGAGAGACGAGCACGGGTTACGAAATAGGCTCAACAAGTCTCGAGGCACTTAACGATGCCCTAGTGGGAGTCAAGCATCCTGGTGGGCGTCTGCGCATTGCGCGGAATTGACCAGAAATTTGCCAGAGCGAGGTATCGTTGAAGCATGAGCACAATGCCTATTCGGACCTATCCAGACCCTGTCTTGGCTCAACCAACGGTTGAGATAACCAACATTGACGGCAAAATTGCCCAACTCGCCCAGGTAATGCTCGAGACCATGTATCAAGCTCCTGGTGTCGGACTCGCCGCTAATCAGATTGGAATCCAAAAGAAGATTTTCGTCTACGACAAGGGTGATGGGCCAAATGTAGTTGTGAACCCAGTAATCGTTGAGACTTCAGGTACTTGGACTTACGAGGAGGGGTGCCTCTCGGTGCCAGACCTTCATTGGAACATCGTGCGTCCGAACAAGGTCCACCTTCAGGGCCTAGATCTTGATGGAAACACAATCGATGTTGAGGTTGATGAATACCACGGGCGCATATTCCAGCACGAAACCGACCACCTGAACGGAATTCTGTTAATCGAGCGTCTGACCGAGGAACAGAAGGAATCCACGAAGAAGGAATTGCTTCGTATGAGAATGACCCCGCCCGCCAATTCTCGCGACGGCCTCCATCTTCTATTTGGCGACGAGTGAGACTAGTTTTTCTAGGCACGCCAGCCCCCGCCGCTCGGATTCTCCGAGAAATTGTTTCAGCGGGTCACGAGGTTGTTTTGGTCATAACGCGCCCCGATGCCAAAAGGGGGCGGGGCAACGCCCTCAGCCCTTCCCCGGTGAAAGAAGCGGCACTGGAGATTGGTCTACCAATTTCCGATTCGTTATCTGCATTGGACGATGTTGAGGCAGATTTGGGAGTAGTCGTTGCCTATGGAGCCCTCATACCAGCGAGCCGTCTCGCGAAGCTCCCGATGTTGAACGTTCATTTTTCCCTGCTGCCGCGCTGGCGTGGTGCGGCTCCAGTCGAGAGGTGCATTCTCGCTGGTGACAGTGAAACCGGTGTGGGAGTCATGACACTAGAGCCCACCCTTGACACGGGGCCGGTCCACCTCGAGCTTCGAACTGAAGTCGGCGAAAAGACCTCGGGGGAGTTGCTAGAAGAATTGACGACACTTGGTGCCGAGGCAATTGTCCGGGTCTTGGCCGATCCAGACTTGAGGTTCAATGCGACACCTCAGATTGGTGAAGCAACATATGCCGCGAAGCTCTTCGCCCAAGACTTTCAAGTTCAATCAAACGACCCGTATGTCCAGGCGCTGAGAGTCATTCGTTTAGGACGAACACGAGTACAAACGGTGAAGGGCTCGGTTCGAGTTATCCGAGCCCGTGAGACCGAAAGTGCTGTTCGAGCAGGAACAATTTCGAGAATTGATGGCGCCGTCCTTATGGGCTATTCAGACGGTTCGTTAGAAATCATCGAGGTACGTCCTGAGGGATCCAAAACGATGAGTGCCAATTCTTGGTGGGATGGAGTGCACGAGGAGTTCCTCGAGTGGTCACCGGTTCCAGCACGTAAGGAATAGGATTCAAGCATGACCGCAACTGATTTTGGAGCCATGCGTATCGCGCCCTCAATCCTCTCGGCAGATTTTGGTGACCTGGGAGCATCGATCGGTCTTGTAAGTAGCCAAGTTGAGTGGCTCCACGTTGATGTAATGGACGGCCACTTTGTTCCAAACATAACTATCGGACCCCCCGTAGTGAAGTCGCTGAGGAAGCATTCGGATCTTTTCTTTGACTGCCATTTGATGATTAGTGAGCCGTGGCGTTACCTAGAGGACTTTAAAAAAGCCGGAGCCGACAGCTGCACTTTTCATGTCGAAGTTGGGCGTACGGGGGAAACGATTCAGCTCGCTAGAGATCTCGGACTTCGTGTCGGCCTCTCCCTTAATCCCGATAAGTCCTTTGACTTAGTGGAGCCATATCTGGATCAAATTGATGTGCTGCTGGTGATGTCAGTGTTCCCTGGTTTTGGCGGCCAAAGCTTCATCCCCGATGTTCTCGATACTGTTCGAAAGGCTCGCGAGGCTGTCGACTCACGCGGGCTAAACCTCGACATAGAAATTGATGGCGGAATTGATATCAATACCTTGCCTTTGGCTATTGCTGCGGGGGCGAATGTCTTTGTCGCAGGAAATGCAATTTTTGGTCAAGCCAACCCTGCTGAGTCCCTGCGCGAATTGCAGTCAGCACTAGTTGCGGCGTGAGCGACCGCAGAATTCTCGGCTACGTTGCTTCCTTTGACGAGGCCCGGGGAGACGGAGTTGTGGTTACCGAGTTAGGGGAGTCGCTCTATTTCCATTGCGTGAATATCGCAGATGGAACCAGACAGGTCACTGTCGGGGCACAAGTATCCGGTTTACGCGCAGTGGGTCGACTTGGGTCGGACGAATTGGTCGATCTACAGAAGATCTAGTTAGAGGCTGCACTGGCGCGAACGTACGCCTGTTGCAGCTCGGCCA
>Ga0214180_1000070_pt1 | contig 40460 bp, 37 predicted proteins | sample TroBogEpilimnion_22_FD_153018 | JGI IMG/M metagenome (GOLD analysis project Ga0214180, IMG submission 153018) | Freshwater microbial communities from Trout Bog Lake, WI - 16OCT2007 epilimnion | ecosystem: Environmental > Aquatic > Freshwater > Lake > Epilimnion/Euphotic zone | place: Trout Bog... | reverse complement strand
CATATGTACGCTGACACGATTACTCCAGCTATGGCACAGGCGATCGAAGAGACGAACAGGCGCCGAGCCAAGCAGGTCGCATACAACCTGAAACACGGAATCGATCCTCAGCCACTGCGTAAAAAAATCGCGGATATTACCGATCTCATTACCAAAGAAGCTCTCGACAGCGATGCTCTCACATCCGGTTCTGGTCGATCAAAGAGTTCTTCTGCGCTTCCGGCGATAGGTGTTGGACCCAAAGGGGAGCGGCTATCTCTGCCACGACAAGAGCTCATCGCTCTCATAGAATCACTCACTGATCAGATGAGGAGCGCGGCGGCCGAACTTCAGTTTGAACTAGCCGCGCGTTTTAGAGATGAACTCCGCGAACTCAAGCGAGAATTGCGTGGAATGGAAGAGGCGGGGACATGAGCACAGATCGATTAATTGTGAGAGGCGCTAGAGAGCACAATCTCAAGGATGTCTCACTCGACCTTCCACGAAATTCGCTAATTGTCTTTACGGGTCTATCAGGTTCCGGTAAGTCATCGCTTGCGTTCGACACTATTTTTGCCGAAGGACAGCGTAGATATGTCGAGTCGCTCTCTGCTTACGCGCGTCAATTTCTAGGGCAGATGGATAAGCCGGACGTCGACTTCATAGAAGGCCTTTCACCTGCAGTCTCTATTGACCAAAAATCCACCAATCGAAATCCTCGTTCCACAGTAGGAACTATTACCGAGGTCTATGACTACCTCCGACTGCTTTTTGCGCGAGCTGGCCGGCCGCATTGCCCAAATTGTGGCAAGCCCATTGCACGCCAGACCCCGCAAAATATCGTCGATCAAATATTGGCGATGCAAGAAGGCATTCGTTTCCAAGTTTTAGCACCAGCGGTGCGTGAGCGAAAAGGCGAGTTTCTTGATCTCTTCACTGAGTTCATCACCCAAGGATTTTCGCGAGTCCGGGTAGATGGCGTGGTCTACCAAATCAATGAAGTACCCAAACTTAAGAAACAAGAGAAGCACTCCATTGAGGTTGTAGTTGATCGTCTGGCCGCCAAAAAGGAATCTAAATCTCGCATCACTGATTCGATCGAAACTGCCTTGAAATTGGCTGCCGGGCTAGTGATCCTTGATTTTGTTGACAGCAAAGACGATGATCCCGAGAAAGAGAAGATTTTTAGTGAGCATATGGCTTGCCATGACTGTGGTCTCTCATTTGAAGAGATGGAGCCGCGCTCATTCTCTTTCAACTCACCGTTTGGAGCATGTCCGGAGTGCACGGGTATTGGTACTCGCCTTGAAGTCGATCCGGAGCTTGTTGTCCCCGATGATTCTTTGACACTTAACGAAGGTGCTATTGCTCCGTGGTCTGGCGGTCACACCTCTGAATATTTCACCAGACTGCTGCAGGGTTTGGCTGACGAACTCAATTTCTCGATGGATAAACCGTGGTCGAAACTATCAGCCAAGGCGCGTGAGGCAATTCTTTACGGCTCTGATTATGAAGTCCATGTGAAATACAAGAACCGATACGGTCGAGTGCGAAATTATTCGACTGGCTTTGAAGGCGTGCTTGGCTTCATCGAACGAAAACATGCGGAGACTGATTCTGATTTTAGCCGCGAAAAATACGAGGCCTATATGCGTGAGACACCTTGTCCGGCATGCAAAGGCGCTCGACTAAAGCCCGAGGTATTGGCGGTCACCCTTGGCGGGAAGAATATTTGGGAGATCTGCGAGCTCTCCATCGCTGATTGTGCAAACTTCCTGAAGAAAATTTCGCTGAATGCCCGAGAAAAGAAGATTGCCGACCGAGTGCTTAAAGAAGTGCACGCTCGCATGGGCTTCTTACTCGATGTTGGCTTGGATTACCTATCACTCGAACGTCCAGCCGCCACATTGTCTGGTGGCGAGGCCCAGCGAATTCGGCTAGCCACGCAGATCGGGTCGGGTTTGACCGGAGTTCTCTATGTTCTAGACGAACCGAGCATTGGCCTGCACCAACGCGACAATCGCCGGTTAATCGAGACGCTGACCCGACTTCGGGATTTAGGTAATACCCTCATTGTTGTTGAGCATGATGAAGACACTATCCGTGTGGCTGACTGGATCGTAGATATTGGGCCAGGCGCGGGAGAACATGGCGGCCATGTCGTCTCATCGGGAGATTACCAAGCACTTATCTCTGCAGAGAATTCTGTTACAGGTGACTATATGGCGGGAAGGAGATCCATATCTTTACCAGCTAAACGTCGCCAGGTGGATGCCAAGCGTCAACTTGTGGTGAAAGATGCCAAGGAAAATAACCTTAAGAACATCAGCGTCACAATTCCACTTGGGCTCTTTGTGGCCGTTACAGGTGTAAGTGGTTCAGGTAAGTCCACGCTTGTTAATGACATCGTTTACTCGGTTCTTGCCAACAAACTCAATGGTGCTCGAATTGTCCCTGGTCGACATCGCACGATTACGGGAATTGAGCACCTCGACAAAGTTGTACATGTTGATCAATCTCCGATCGGTAGAACTCCTCGATCAAATCCAGCTACCTACACCGGTGTCTTCGACAAGATTCGTGCGCTTTTTGCCGAGACCGCGGAAGCGAAAGTGCGTGGCTATCAACAAGGGCGCTTCTCATTTAACGTAAAAGGTGGTCGCTGCGAGAACTGCTCGGGTGATGGCACGATCACCATTGAGATGAACTTTCTGCCCGATGTTTATGTCCCATGCGAGGTCTGTCACGGTGCAAGATACAACCGTGAGACGCTTGAAGTTCACTACAAAGGCAAGACCATCTCAGAAGTACTCGATATGCCGATTGAGCAGGCGCTAGATTTCTTTGAATCGGTTCCCGCAATTTCTCGTTACCTCAAGACTCTAGTAGATGTCGGTCTTGGCTATGTCAGGCTTGGTCAATCCGCACCGACGCTCTCGGGCGGCGAAGCCCAGCGCGTTAAATTAGCTACGGAGTTACAGCGCCGTTCGACCGGGCGAACAATCTATGTACTCGATGAACCAACAACTGGACTCCATTTTGAAGATACCCGCAAACTCCTGATTGTCCTAGACCGACTCGTGGAGTCCGGCAACACTGTTGTGGTGATCGAACACAATCTCGATGTGATTAAATCCGCTGATTGGATTATCGACATGGGACCCGAAGGGGGATCGGGTGGTGGCACGGTCATCGCTGAAGGCACTCCAGAAGATGTGGCACAAGTTTCTTCAAGTTACACCGGCAAATTCTTGGCGGAAGTCTTGAAGTAATGTCCAATCCTGCGGACTATCGTCCCAAAGACATTCCTACCGATCCTGGCGTCTACCGCTTCTATGATGCGAATGACCGAGTGATCTACGTAGGTAAGGCCAAAAATTTAAAGAATCGTTTGAACTCATATTTCGGCAGCAATTTGGCAACCAAGACTTATCGAATGGTTCACACCGCCGTGCGCGTGGATTGGACGATTGTCGGGAGCGAGATCGAAGCGCTTGCGCTGGAATTTACCTGGATCAAATCAGAGAACCCGCAATTTAATATTCAATTCAAGGACGATAAGACTTATCCGTACTTAGCAGTTTCACTTTCTGAAGAATTCCCACGTTTATTTGTCTCGCGCAGCAAACACATTAAGGGCAATCGATATTTTGGTCCTTTTACTCACACCTGGGCGCTGCGCGGCACAGTCGATGTGCTACAGAAAATCTTTCCGGTACGTGCTTGTAGTCAGCCAAACTTCAATCGAGCGGTAGCAACAAAGCGGCAGTGTCTTCTAGGAGATATTGGTAAATGCGCCGCGCCATGTGTCGGCTGGATTTCACAAGAAGACCATATGAAGTTAGCTAAAAATCTGGTCTCTTATCTTGGTCGCAACCCGACAGATATTGCCGAGTCGATTGCCGCCGACATGCAAAAAGCGGCCGAAAACGAAGAGTTTGAATTAGCAGCCAAGCTGCGGGACCAGCTAGCCGCACTTACCTCCACGACCGAACTGACTGAGGTATCGCTCAATAACAATTTCTCGGCTGATCTCATCGCCTTACATCAGGAGATGACCCATGCTGCCGCATCCCTCTTCTCAATTCGAGCAGGACGGATCATTGCCTCACGATCATGGATCATTGACCTTGCAGATGTTCTGGAAGATGAAGACCTGGTGCAAGCCGCACTAGCCAAAATTTATATCGAAAATAAAATCCCTGCTGATATTTTGATTGATCGCGAACTTAGCGACCAAGCCGCGGTCGAAGATTGGTTAGCATCATTAGCAGATCATGCGGTAAGAATTGCAGTTCCGCAGCGCGGCGAAAAATTTGAGATGATGCAGACGGTGAAGCGAAATGCTCATCAAGCCCTTATCCAGTATTTAAGCAAACGCTCAAATGACAGTGCTGTTGTAGGCAAAGCACTAGATGAAATTGCAGAAGGACTTTCGTTGCCTAGTTTGCCACTTCGAATTGAGTGTTATGACATCTCGAATATTCAAGGCAAGCACATGGTGGCATCTATGGTGGTCTTCGAAGATGGTCAGCCCAAGAAATCTGACTATCGCAGGTTTGCAATCGACGATGAAGCAGGGTTTGACGATACCCGTGCCATGCACCATGTCATCACTCGGCGAATGAAACGTTATCTAGCTGAGCGCGATATAGATCGGACCGAACTCGCGATGGCTGGTGGGGGACGAGCCAAATTTGCATACCCACCTCAATTGATTGTGGTCGACGGTGGCGCGCCACAAGTGAAAGCCGCCTATCAAGCCCTCCTAGAACTTGGCTTGCAAGATATTCCTCTAGTTGGACTGGCAAAGAGAATGGAAGAGTTGTGGGTTCCCAACGACTCTGACCCCGTTATTTTTGCCCGACATAGCGAGGGGCTTTACTTATTGCAGCGGGTGCGCGATGAGGCGCATAGATTTGCGATCAATTTCCATCGCTCAAAACGCTCAGCAGTCATGTTGGAGTCTCTTCTCGATGAGATCCCGATGCTAGGTGAAGTTCGGCGCAAGGCTCTCCTCGCGCGTTTTGGTTCTGTGGCTGCGATCCGAAAAGCCAGCGCCGCAGAGATTGCGGCTGTACCTGGAATTGGCGAAAAAATTGCTGACCTTATTACTCAGGTGATTACTCCGGCAGCAACTCCTGCGGTAAACCTGACAACCGGAGAAATCCTCGAGGAATAGTACTTTTGTGGAGTACTCTGTCGACAGAAATTTTTGAGTCGAGCCCAATCGACGACAGGAGCGTGCGGCCATGAGTAGCGAAGTCGTAGTGATCACTGGGATGAGTGGCGCAGGACGTTCTACGGTCGCCCACGCTATGGAAGATCTCGGCTGGTATGTGGTTGACAATTTGCCGCCTGCGATGTTGGCCACGCTCTGCGATATCTCTACGGTTACCGCACCTAAAATCGCAGTCGTGATTGATGTTCGCGGACGTGAATTTTTTGGCAACCTCAGCAACGCTCTGAGTGAAATTGCTGAACGTGGTGTTGCCAGGCGAGTGCTTTTCGTTGACGCTGCCGACGATGTGCTGGTCCGCAGATTCGAATCGACCCGGCGCCCTCATCCACTTCAAGGTAGCGAGCGTATTGTTGACGGTATTGCCAAAGAGCGCGATCGACTTAGAGAAGTACGTTCGGTCTCAGATATTGTGATTGATTCTTCTTCGCTCAATGTTCATCAGCTCGAACAGAAAGTCGCCTCACTCTTTAGAGACGATAGCCAAGCTGATTTGCGAGTGAACATCCTCTCGTTCGGTTATAAATATGGAATTCCTATTGATGCAGATTTAGTGATGGACTGCCGTTTTATTGCGAACCCACACTGGATTCCAGAGTTGCGTCCACTAACTGGTCTAGATCAACCGGTGAGCGAAAAGGTTCTTAGTAGCGCCAATGTCCAAGAGTTTCTCGAGCGCTATCAATCACTCTTTGAAACGATGGCCGCAGGATTTTTCCACGAAGGTCGTAAATATTTGACTCTTGCAATCGGATGCACTGGTGGCAAGCATCGTTCCGTAGCAATCGCGCAAGAGTTATCAGAACGACTCAACGCTTCTGGCGCGGTAGGCGAGAAGAAGATTGTTGCGGCCGCAATTCATCGTGACCTAGGTAGGGAGTTGTGACTCCACCTCGCGTTGTATGTCTGGGCGGTGGTCACGGCTTGGCTGTGACACTCAAAGCGATGCGCGCCCTCACCACCGAACTTACGGCGATTGTTACAGTTGCTGATAACGGCGGATCTAGCGGAAGATTGCGCGAAGAATTCTCTTTCATGCCTCCTGGTGACCTTCGCATGGCTCTGGCTGCGCTCTGCAGTGATGACGAATGGGGTCGTGGTTGGGCTGAGGTATTGCAATATCGTTTCACTACCGATGGAGCGCTTAATGGTCACCCACTTGGCAATCTCCTTCTCATGGCGCTTTGGGATAAGGATGGCGATCCAGTAGCTGGCGTCGATCAAGTAGGTAGACTCTTGCGAATTGTGGGTCGTGTTCTTCCTATGTCGCTACAACCACTCGATATCGAAGGAACATTTAACACCGCCTATGGCCGAACAATTATTCGCGGACAAGTTGAAGTTGCCACAACTCGTGGCCGAATAGAGTCCCTGCGATTGATCCCAGAAAATCCAGCAGCCACCTCAGAGGCTCTGGATGCGATCGCCCAAGCAGACTGGATCACTTTTGGTCCTGGTTCCTGGTTCTCATCGGTGATGCCGCATGTTTTACTTCGCGAGCAAGCTAAAGCAATCAGTAAGAGCGCTGCAAAGAAAATTATGATCTTTAATCTCCCTGAGCCGGAGGCAGCGGATGAATTTGCTGGATCATCACTTGGCGATCACCTCTCATTTGTACTGCGCCATATGCCCGATTTGCGTATCGATTATGCGATCGCCGACTCGGGTTCGATTCAAGCAGAGCCGCAACTTAAAGCCATGGTTGAGGGTTTAGGCGGCCAACTTGTTGTGGCCGATGTCGCACAGGCTCCTGCCGCATACCACCACAGCGTTGAAAAATTACGTTCAGTTTTCGCACACATTATGGGCATATCCCTGCTTAGATAACGCCATGGCAATGACAGCTTCAGTAAAAGATGAGCTCAGCAGGCTCAATGTCACCAAGCCATGCTGTCGCAAAGCTGAGGTCTCGGCGTTGTTGCGTTTTGCAGGCGGCCTTCACATCGCATCTGGCAAGATTGCTATCGAAGTTGAATTAGATACCGCTCAATCTGCCAGGCGCCTTCGCAAAGATATCTCAGAAATTTATGGACATGAGAGCGAACTCTCTGTGCTCTCACCAAGCGGTCTTCGCAAAGGAAGTCGCTACGTAGTTCGAGTGACTTCAGATGGAGATGCGTTAGCTAGACAAGCCGGACTTATTGATAGCGAGGGTCGCCCTATTCGCGGACTTCCGCCTCAAGTAGTTTCATCAGGAATTTGTGATGCCGAAGCAGCCTGGCGTGGCGCCTTTCTTGCTCACGGCTCGCTCACAGAGCCTGGTCGATCATCTGCACTAGAGATCACCTGTCCTGGTCCGGAAGCTGCACTCGCACTCGTTGGCGCAGCGCGACGTTTAGGCATTACAGCTAAAGCGCGGGAAGTGCGCTCTGTTGATCGAGTTGTATTGCGTGATGGTGATGCAATTGGTGCACTGCTTACTCGACTTGGCGCCCATGAGAGCGTGCTTGCGTGGGAAGAGCGCCGGATGCGCCGCGAAGTGCGAGCCACAGCAAACCGGTTGGCAAATTTTGATGACGCTAATTTGCGTCGATCTGCTCGCGCTGCCGTTGCAGCCTCAGCTCGAGTTGCCCGTGCCTTAGAAATTTTGGGAGAGAGCATTCCAGCGCACCTCAAAGAGGCAGGGGAGTTGCGTATCAACCATGGCCAAGCCAGCTTAGAAGAATTAGGTTCGCTGGCCGTTCCGCCTATGACCAAGGATGCAATCGCTGGTCGAATTCGCCGCTTGCTCGCAATGGCAGATAAGCGGGCCCATGACTTAGGAATTGCTGATACCGAAGCCGGACTTAGCCCCGAGCTCCTTGCGGAGTGATAGACTTAACACCTCACAATGTTGTGGTGGCCGAATCTGGGCCGTTTCTCTTGATTTTCTTTAATCAACCCTTTTAGAAGGTGGAATCATGACTCTTCGTGTTGGAATTAACGGCTTTGGCCGAATTGGACGTAACTTCTTCCGTGCCGCGCTTACTCAAGGCGCAGATTTTGAGATCGTAGGCATCAACGACCTCACAGATAATGCAACCTTGGCCCACCTTCTCAAGTACGACTCAATCTTGGGACGCCTTGGCCTACCTGTGAGCTACACCGATGACTCAATTACCGTGAACGGTAAGACCATTAAGGTCTTCGCTGAGCGCGACCCTGCCAACCTCCCTTGGGGCGAACTCAAGGCAGATATCGTCATTGAATCAACTGGATTTTTCACCAAGGGTGCCGATGCAAAGAAGCACATCACAGCGGGTGCTAAGAAGGTCATCATCTCTGCTCCAGCTACAGACGAGGACATCACCATCGTCATGGGCGTGAACAACGAGAAGTACGATCCAGCACAGCACCATGTTATTTCTAACGCTTCATGCACAACCAACTGCTTGGCACCAATGGCAAAGGTTTTGGATGAGGAGTTCGGAATCGTTCGCGGTCTCATGACAACTGTCCACGCATACACCAACGATCAAGCGGTTCAAGATCAACCGCATAAAGATCTTCGTCGCGCTCGCGCTGCTGCCCTCTCAATCATCCCTACATCGACAGGTGCTGCAAAGGCTATTAGCTTGGTTCTTCCAAACCTCAAGGGCAAGCTTGATGGTTACGCTTTGCGCGTTCCAGTCCCAACAGGATCAGCTACAGATCTCACAGTTGAACTTGCAAAGGAAGTTTCTGCTGCCGATATCAACGCTGCCATGAAGAAGGCTGCCGAGGGTTCACTCAAGGGCTACCTCACTTACACCGAAGATCCAATCGTTTCAGCAGATATCGTCACCGATCCAAGCTCATGTATCTTCGATGCTCAAATTACAAAGGTCATCGGTACAACCGTCAAGGTTCTTGGTTGGTATGACAATGAGTGGGGCTACTCAAACCGTCTCGTTGATCTTGTCGGATTTGTAGGTAAATCTCTCTAATGAGTTTCCGTGCTATCACTGATCTGAGCGTTGCGAACGAGCTTGCCGGCAAGAAAGTTCTCCTGCGCTGCGATCTCAATGTTCCCATCAAGGATGGCGTTATAGGAGACGATGGTCGTATTCGTGCTTCGCTTCCAACAATCAAATATTTGTTGGAAGCAGGTGCGAGCGTTGTCATTATGGCTCACCTGGGTCGACCAAAAAATGGACCAGCACCGGAGTTCTCACTTGCTCCAGTCGCACATCGACTCGGCGACCTCTTAGGTTCACCCGTTCTATTTTCTAGCGACGTTGTAGGGTCAGAAGCGCAAACAAAGCGCGCTGCACTCAAAAGCGGTGAAGTACTTCTTCTCGAGAATATTCGCTTTGAGAGTAGTGAAACCAGTAAAGATGAGTCCGAACGTCAGGAACTTGCAAGGAAACTTGCTGCTGGCATGGATCTTTACATCAGCGATGGCTTTGGAGCGGTTCACCGTAAGCATGCATCTGTCTTTGATGTAGCCCACATTTTGCCTCATGCAGCCGGTTTCCTCGTTGCAGCCGAGATCAACGTCCTGAAGCAACTTACCGAAAGTCCCGAGCGTCCATATGGTGTTGTTCTTGGTGGCTCTAAAGTATCCGACAAAATCGGAGTTATTAAGAATCTGCTCGGAAAAGTTGATGTCATGGCGATCGGTGGAGGAATGCTCTTTACCTTCCTTGCAGCCCAAGGCTACGAAGTCGGCAAGTCCCTCCTTGAGAGCGATCTCATTCCAGAAGTTAAGCAGCTGATGGCAGATGCCACCGCTCGGGGTGTGAAGTTGTTATTGCCAACCGATATTGTCGTCGCACCTACATTTGCTAAGGATGCACCACCAACTTTGGTGAAAGCGGATGCGATTCCAGTTGATCAAATCGGTCTGGATATCGGCCCAGAGAGCGCAGCCGCCTTTGCCGCAGCCATTACTTCATGTAAAACTCTTTTCTGGAATGGCCCTATGGGAGTATTTGAATTTCCAAACTTTGCCCACGGAACACAAGTAGTTGCGCAAGCGCTCACCGAGGTATCCGGTATTTCAGTAGTGGGTGGCGGCGACTCTGCTGCTGCAGTCCGTGCGCTTGGATTTAGCGATGATCAATTTGGTTACATCTCTACAGGTGGCGGTGCGTCGCTTGAGTATTTAGAAGGTAAGTCATTACCGGGAATTGAGGTACTTAATAATGCGTAAACCAATTATTGCCGGAAACTGGAAGATGAACCTCAATCATCTCGAGGCGATTGCAGTAGCTCAGAAGCTCTCTTACTCGCTGCAAGATAATGATTATGAGGCAGCCGAGATTGTCATTTTTCCTCCCTTCACAGACATCCGTTCTGTCCAGACTTTGATTGATGGCGACCGACTTCGCCTGCAGTACGGCGCGCAAGATCTCTCTCCTGAAGCTTCAGGTGCATTTACTGGTGATATTTCTGGTTCTATGTTGGCAAAACTTGGATGCTCATTTGTTTTGATCGGCCACTCAGAGCGCCGCACAATTCATGGCGAAGATGATGCGTTGGTTGCCAAGAAGATTAAAGCCGCACTCGCAAACGAGATCACCCCTTTGCTCTGCATTGGTGAAGCGCTTGAGATCCGCGAAGCTGGGACACATGTTGAGTATGTAGTAGCGCAAGTTAAAGCTGCACTGAAGGGCTTCTCACAGCCAGAGATTAAGAAAATTGTCTTTGCTTATGAGCCGGTCTGGGCTATCGGAACTGGAAAGACTGCTACCCCTGCAGATGCACAAGAAGTATGTGCCGCTATTCGCAGCGCTCTTGCTGATATTGCTGGCGGAGAAATTGCCGAGGCTGCCCGAATCCTCTACGGCGGTTCGGTGAAGTCAGCCAACATTGTCGAGATTATGGCCGAGGCCGATATCGATGGCGCGCTCGTAGGAGGAGCAAGCCTAGACCCAGAGGAATTCGCCCGAATCGCGAGTTTCCACCGCGCTGGCAAGTAGGGAAGAGTCCGCCAGACAGGTATGATTCAACCCTGTCCGACTAGATCCATCGCAGGTATATAACCGCATTTGTGCAGTTTTAAAGATTCTAAAGGAGTATGTCCGTGGTTTTAACGCTCTCGATCCTCTTGGTCATCACCAGCGTGCTGATGATCCTTTTGGTGCTTCTTCATAAGGGCAAGGGCAGCGGCCTCTCTGACCTCTTTGGCGGGGGAGTCTCGTCTAACTATGGCGGCTCTTCAGTCGTGGAAAAGAATTTGGATCGAATCACAATTGTGGTCGGCGGCCTCTGGTTCGCAGGCGTGGTAGCGCTCGGTCTCTACCTGAAATAATTTTTGTACGTTAAGCGTTAAAAGAGCATAACCAAAGTATTTTCTAGAGGAGAAGACCATGGCTGGAAGTGCAATTCGCGGTAGTCGTGTAGGCGCAGGCCCTATGGGTGAAGCCGAGCGTGGTGAAGCCATTGCTCGTTTCCGAGTTTCTTACTGGTGTGCCAATGGTCATGAGACCAAGCCTTCATTTGCAGAAGATGGAACAGTTGCGGTTCCTGCCGAATGGGATTGCCCTCGTTGTGGTTTCCCAGCAGGTCGCGACAAAGAGAACCCACCGCTTCCACTAAAAAATGAGCCGTACAAGACTCACCTTGCGTATGTTAAAGAGCGACGCACTGAAGCTGAAGCCAAAAAAATTCTGGGCGATGCCCTAGCAAAGCTTCGCGGCGAAGATATCTAAACCCTCGTCAGGATTAAGCAAGCTCCTTAAGAATTTCTAGCACTCTTACAACTCCGCGGTTCCGATTCTTCAAGTGAATCCGCAGTAGCGGGAAGTTTCTCGAACTAAGAGCTTTGCCATCACCGAGAGCCTGCGCCATCAAGAGGGTGTGGAAGGAGAAATCCTTGCCTGGAATTGCTAGATCAATCTGATTCTCACCCGTAATTTGGATAAACGCACCATTGTGCTGACCACCTTTGTGGAATTGACCAGTGGAGTGAAGGAATCGTGGACCCCATCCAAAAGTCGTCGCCTTCTGAGTGATCGAAGCGACAAGAGCTCGTGAAGTAGAGATTTCATCATTAATGCCGCGAGCCAAGTAAGCCATAATCGCGCAATAGTGAGCACCTTCTTTGCACTTGGCCAGAAATTCTTCGATCTGACCACGTGCAGTGGTTGCACTCGATTCGCTAAAGATCGCGATCTCATCATCTTCGTAAGATGCGTGCAGGGCTGGCACCCTTCCATTGCTCCATGTCGCAAGCAACGCTCCAGTGCGCTCTTTGGCTTCGGTAACATTAGGTTGATCGAAAGGATTGACGGCTAGCAGGTAACCGAGCAGAGCTGTGACCCACTCCCACAAAATAAACTGCTCACCAAGAGATGCCTCAACCACGATCTCTGCGCCAGAACCTTCGGCAAAGCCGATGCGCAAACCTGCTCCTGCAAGCGGAGAGTGAGAATCTTCAATCACAACAGGTAGACGACCTGTTTGATTTTTGCCAGTGGATTCAGCGATGAGTTGTTCGATCCAGTCCGAAAGCCCTGGTACTGAACTGGCGGTATCGAAAAATCCAACGTTCTGTTCTTGTGCATCAAAGATTGCTGCTGCAAGTAGGGCAGGAGGGCAATCGTTTGCTGTGAAAGTGGAAGCTGCGGCAGCTGCGTCATCGAGCAAGACAGAGACATCTACTCCAATCAAAGCAGCAGGAACTAAACCAAATGCGCTAAGCGCGCTGTAGCGGCCACCTACATGAGGATCGGCGTTGATCACGCGCAAACCATCAGCACGGGCTGATTGATCAAGAGGTGAGCCGGGATCGGTCACAATCACTAGATGGTCAACAGGGTTGAGCCCAGCCTTGACGAGCAGGTCGGTGAAAAGAGCTTTATGCGAAGCCGTCTCAATTGTAGAGCCCGACTTAGATCCCACTGCGATAACAGCGTGAGTGAGATCTGCGGGAATTGCAGCAGCGATTTGATCAGGGTCGGTGGTATCCAACACAGTGAGTTCCTTGGAATAAGTTTTAGCGATTACTTCTGGGGCCAAAGAGGAACCACCCATACCTGCCAAGACCACATGGTTCAGATCAGAACTTTTAGCCCAAGCAGCTAGCGCATCTAGTTCGGGAAGTAGTGATCGAGACGAGACTGGTAGGTCAATCCAATTCAATCGAATTGCCGCTTCAGATTCTGCTTCGCCACCCCAAAGTGATGAGTCCTTGGCTGCTAGTCGAGTAAGGATTGCGTTGAGGCTATCCAATGATGCGCGAGAGGCGGTTGCGTTGACGAGGTTGACGTTGATCATTTATGCCACCTGCGAGACATTGTCGAGCAGCTCTTGCCACGCATCTGCAAATTTCTTGACGCCATCTTTTTCTAGAAAGGCAACGACGTCGCCAAAATCAATACCAGCTGCAGAGAGGGCAGACATGTGCGCGTGTGCAGCGGGTATGTTCGACGTAATTGTGTCGCCTCGAACAGCACCATGTGCTCTTACTTCATTGAGAGTCGCCTCTGGCATAGTGTTGACGCAATGCGCAGCAACTAACTCGATCACGTATCGAGTGGAGTCATACGCCTTGTCCTTCACGCCAGTCGATGCCCAAAGCGGACGTTGCAACTGCGCTCCTTGTGCGGCCAACGTCTTCCAACGATCTGAACCAACTACCTTGAGAAAGGCCTCGTACGCTAGGTGCGCATTCGGAATTGCGGTGCCACCTCTCAATGTCGAGCCAGGAGTTGTCGCATCCAATCGCTTATCAATTTCGGTATCGATTCGGCTGACAAAGAACGAGGCAACTGAGTGGATATCCGCTACAGACTTACCAGCTGCAATGCGTCGTTCTAGGCCAGATAAGTATGCATCCATGACCTTTTCATAACGCTCAACCGAGAAGATTAGCGTGACATTCACGCTAATTCCGCGGGCGGTCAACTCCTCGATCGCTGGTAGCCCCTCGAGTGTTGCAGGCACTTTGATCAGCAAGTTAGGTCGATTGACCAGAGCATGCAACTCCACCCCTTGATCGATTGTTTTCTCTGTTTCATGAGCGAAAAACGGGTCGACTTCAATGCTCACACGGCCATCAACGCCAGCTGTCGCCGCGAAAATTGGCGCGAAGAGATCGCATGCTTCCCGAACATCTTGCGTGGTCAGTTCGGTAACAATCTCGGCAACGCTCTTGCCTTCGGCTTTGAGTCGAAGAATGTCATCTCGGTAGAGCGCAGAGCCCTTGATAGCAGCGGAGAAGATGCTTGGATTTGTCGTCACGCCCACAACATTGGAGCTATCAATCAACTCCTTGAGCGATCCACTTTGCAATCTATCGCGCGAGAGATCATCGAGCCAGATAGATACGCCAGCTTGTGAAACCTCAGATAAGTGAGACATTACTTGCCCGCCTTTGCAATTGATTTCTTCGCAGCCGCTACGACTGCTTCTGGTGTAAACCCAAATTCTTTAAACAAAATTCCAGCGCTTGCTGAAGCACCAAAATGGTTGATACTGATGATCTCACCAGCATCTCCAACGTATTCACGCCATCCTTGTGGGACGCCAGCTTCAACGCTGACGCGAGCTTTTACCGCTGCAGGAAGCACGGATTCACGGTACTCGGCGCTGCATTCCCCAAACCACTCGAGGCAAGGAGCGCTCACAACTCTCGCATGGATACCTGAATCCTTAAGAGTTTGTTGGGCGGTAAGCGCGAGGGCAACTTCAGAACCGGTAGCGATCAAGATGACATCTGGAGTAGCGGGGGAATCACTCAGCACATATGCACCATTGGCTACACCTTCTGCGCTAGCAAAGAGAGTCCGATCGACAACAGGAAGGTTCTGCCGTGAGAGTGCAAAACCAGCAGGCTTGCCACGCTTGATTACTTCGCGCCATGCAATCGCGGTTTCATTTGCATCCGCTGGGCGAATCACTGCCAAGTTAGGAATTAATCGAAGTGAAGCGATGTGTTCAATTGGCTGGTGGGTTGGACCATCTTCGCCAAGACCGATTGAGTCATGGGTCCACACATAGGTGACAGGAAGGTTCATGAGAGCAGAGAGACGTACTGCGCCACGCATGTAATCGCTAAAGACGAGGAAGGTTCCACCAAATGGCTTGGAGAGGCCATGGAGCGCAATTCCGTTGAGAATTCCACCCATTGCATGCTCGCGGATACCAAAGTGAATGACGCGACCGTATTGGTCAGCGCCTCCAATAGCACTTGAAGTCGGCAAGAATGATGCGCTTGATTCAATGGTGGTGTTGTTACTGCCAGCCAAGTCAGCTGAGCCGCCCCAGAATTCTGGAAGCACTGATGCGATTGCATTAATGACTTTTCCAGAAGCTGAACGAGTTGCTACATCTTTACCAGCAGGAAATTCTGGTAAAGATTTCTCCCAGCCAGCAGGAAGTGTTCGGGTACGAAGACGTTCAAGGAGAGCGGCACGATCTGGATGAGCATGTGACCACTGCGCAAAGGCGGTGTTCCACTCTGCGTGCGCAGCTTGACCGCGTTCAATCACTTTACGAGCGTGTGCAAGCACGTCATCTGGCACGATAAAACTTTCAGCTGGGTCGAGTCCAAGAAGCACCTTTGTTGCAGCGATTTCATCTGCGCCAAGTGCTGAACCGTGTGATTCTGCAGTGCCCTTTGCGTGCGGAGCTGGCCAGGCAATGACGCTATGCATGCGAATGAGAACTGGTGCATCGGTGATCTTTTCAGCTTCGATCATTGCGGCTTCCAGTTGCTCGCGGTCTACATTTCCATCGGCGAGTGCGCGAACTTCTAACACTTTCCAGCCGTAGGCGCGATAGCGAGCAGCAACATCCTCTGTGAAAGCGACATGAGTGTCACCTTCAATCGAGATGCGATTGTCGTCATAAATCATCTTGAGATTTCCGAGAGCTTGAGTTCCTGCAACTGAGGAAGCTTCTCCGCTCACGCCTTCTTCCAAATCACCATCAGAACAGATCACCCAAATATTGTGATCAAAGAGCGACGTTTCACCCTCTGGATCAAGCAGGCCTTTTTCATAGCGCGCAGCCATGGCCATGCCGACTGCCATGGAAACGCCAGCACCGAGTGGTCCAGTCGTGGTTTCAACTCCGTTGGTGTGACCAAATTCTGGGTGGCCCGGTGTAAGCGAGTTATGAGTACGAAACGCTTTGAGGTCATCGAGTGAGAGGCCATAGCCCGAGAGGAAGAGTTGAATGTAAAGAGTCAGAGAAGAGTGGCCACAGGAGAGAACGAACCGGTCGCGGCCTAACCATTGCGAATCAGTGGGATCGTGACGCAAGAAACGTTGAAAGAGTGTGTAGGCCGCAGGAGCAAGTGACATTGCGGTTCCTGGGTGACCATTTCCTACCTTTTGTACAGCATCCATGGCCAAGGCGCGGGCTACTGTTACGGCGCGATCATCGTTCTCGTTCCATTGGGTGCGGATTACTTGTGTATGTGTCATCTGACTCCTCTTTCGGCTTCTGCATCTGCTAGATCATCTAGTTCTTCGGTTATGTTTCGACTGCGTTGTCGAACCTTGCATATTAAAAAATTACTAATTTTCGGTTACGAGTTCACGACGTCTGCATCTTTGGAGAGTGCGTTTGAGCTAAAGGCGATGTTCCACATGGCCAACCAGATACATGCGGCCCCAAGCAGGTGAGCTGCTACCAGAGCTTCTGGAAGTGCGGTGAAGTATTGAATGTAGCCAATCAAGCCCTGCCCAAGACAGATCCCCAAGAAGAGTGCGGTTTGTCTTCCCATTAACTTCCGGTTCTCAGTATTTTCCGAAACTTTAATCAAAAGAAAAAGGCCAATGGTGAGTGAGATAAGAGCAATTACGGTATCTGCGTGAGCCCAGCTGATGATGCGCGGGTCAATGTGATAGCGCTTGGCTTGCGCATCGCCAGCATGTGGACCGCTACCGGTCACTACCGTGCCCAACATGATCACGACTGCAGTCAATCCAAGCAAAGTGCGAATCAGCCAGAGAGTTGTTGGTTGAACGCGAACTCGTGGTTTGGCGAGCATTCGTTGACGCAACGACATGGAGGCACCGATTAAGACAATAGAAAGGAGAAAATGAGATGAGACGGCAAAGGGATTGAGCTTTGTCAGAACAGTAATTCCGCCTAATACGATCTGACCTACGATTCCGAGGAACTGGGAGATTGCAAGGATGCGAATCATCTTCCAGTCAGAACGCGTACGACCCCAACGAAACGCGCCAGCGATAGCGGCGATTATGACAATGAAGAGCAGAACAGTGAGTAGGCGATTGCCGAATTCAATCCACGAGTGGAGCGCACCTTGGGCTTGGTGGGGAACCGGATCGATCGAACCACTCACGCACTCCGGCCAGGTAGGGCAACCTAGTCCAGAACCCGTGAGTCGGACCGCACCGCCAGTGAGAACAAGCAGGGTCTGCAAAACGACCAATGCCGTGTAAATCAGGCCCATCGGGTCCATCAGGTTCACAGCGCAACCTTATCGGCTCACGCTCAGGTGGCGGAATTGGCCGATTTACGCAACACTTATGTTGTGAAAAAGAGCGAGGATCGGACCCGGGATCAGGTGGCTCGCGCCATTCTCGAAAACGGCCCGCTCACTGCGGCTGAACTCTCTTCCAAGCTCAAACTCACAGCCGCTGGTATTAGGCGCCATCTTGATTTCCTGCTCGAAGCGGGGATCTTGGAAGCCAAAGAGCCATTTCGCCTGAGCAACGCGGTGCGAGGCAGAGGTCGGCCTTCGAAAGTCTTTGTGCTTACTGATCAAGGTCGAGCGGATTTTGAGCACTCCTACGATGACCTTGCTGTTTCAGCCCTCTCGTTTATGGCATCAGTACCAGATCGCAATCTCGTGCAGGAGTTCGCCGAATCGAGAGCGCGAGAGATTGCTCGTCTCTCCCGTAAAGATCTTGAAGGCGAGACCAGTCACTCTAAAAAAATTGAAAAACTCTCACACTTTCTCAATGAAGAAGGTTATGCAACAACGATTAAATCAACTGCAATCGGCGTAGAACTCTGTCAGCACCATTGCCCAATAGCGCATGTGGCCTCACAATTTGGCGAGCTCTGTGAGGCAGAAACTGAAATTTTCTCGCACATCTTAGGCAGCCATGTACAGAGACTCGCAACGATTGCGCGTGGTGATGGCGTCTGCACTACATACATTCCGCATTCACCCATTCTTTCCAACAACAATCAGCAAACTCAACAAGATCACAAAAACCAGAAAACCCAAAAAAATACACACACCAACCAGAGACGTGATGGAGTAAGTTCATGAGCGATACCGCCCTACACCCAGAACTAGATGGCATTGGAAATTATGAATACGGATGGTCTGATAAGACCGATGCCGGTTCCAATGTAAAACGCGGCTTGGATGAAGATGTCGTTCGCGATATCTCAGCCAAGAAGAGTGAGCCACAGTGGATGCTCGATCTTCGCCTCAAAGGTTTGAGTTTGTTTGAAAAGAAGCCAATGCCAAGTTGGGGAAGTGACCTCTCTGGAATTTTCTTTGACACCATCAAATACTTTGTTCGCTCCACCGAGAAACAAGCATCTTCCTGGGAAGACCTTCCAGAAGATATTCGCAATACCTATGACCGCCTTGGAATTCCTGATGCCGAGAAGAATCGCCTCGTTGCTGGTGTAGCCGCACAGTATGAATCTGAAGTTGTTTACCACTCGATTCGCGAAGATCTCGAGAAACTTGGCGTGATTTTCGTAGATACCGATACCGGGCTGCGTGAACACGAAGAGCTTTTTAAAGAATACTTCGGAACCGTTATCCCTGTTGGCGACAATAAATTCGCTGCTTTAAATACCTCTGTCTGGTCTGGCGGCTCATTTATTTATGTGCCAAAAGGTGTCCACGTGGATATTCCGTTACAGGCGTATTTCCGCATCAACACCGAGAACATGGGGCAATTTGAGCGAACCCTCATCATTGCTGATGAAGGTTCCTATGTTCACTATGTCGAAGGTTGCACAGCGCCGATTTATTCATCTGACTCACTGCACTCTGCTGTTGTCGAAATTATCGTAAAAAAGAATGCGCGCGTTCGCTACACCACCATTCAAAATTGGTCGAACAACGTCTACAACTTGGTCACCAAGCGCGCTACCTGCGCTGAAGGTGCGACTATGGAATGGATCGACGGAAATATCGGATCGAAAGTCACCATGAAGTACCCAGCTGTATTTCTCATGGGTGAGCACGCTAAGGGCGAGACGCTATCAATCGCATTTGCCGGAGAAGGTCAGCATCAAGATGCAGGCGCAAAGATGGTTCATGCTGCTCCACACACTTCTTCGACGATTATCTCTAAATCGGTTGCTCGTGGTGGTGGTCGCACTTCTTATCGCGGACTCATTCAAGTTCAACCAGGTGCCCACCATTCAAAGTCCACCGTTAAGTGTGATGCGCTACTCGTAGACACTATTTCTCGCTCCGATACGTATCCATATGTAGATATTCGTGAAGATGATGTTTCGATGGGCCACGAAGCGACCGTTTCTAAGATCAGCGATGATCAACTCTTCTATTTGATGTCCCGCGGGCTATCGGAAGACGAAGCTATGGCCATGATCGTTCGTGGATTTATTGAGCCAATCGCACGCGAGTTGCCAATGGAGTATGCCTTGGAGCTCAACCGTCTGATCGAACTTCAAATGGAAGGAGCGGTTGGTTAATGTCGCTTGCAACAACTAATTATCTGACACCGACTGGTCGAGAAGAGGCATGGCGTTTTACCCCACTCAATCGACTAGGCGGTCTCCATGATTCTTCAGTAGCTCTCACCGACCGAGCGTCGCTGATCGCACGAGCCTTGCCAGATGGAGTGAGCATGGAACAGCGTAGTAGCGCCGATTTCCCGCCTCGCTCCACGACGCAGGACCAGATCTCACTTCGAGTTCAGGAAGCGGTTTCGCAAGTGACGGTGATCCGAGTGAGCGCACATGTTGAACTTACCGAACCGATTTTTCTTGATCGTAATGCAATAGGTCTATCGCCAGAGGCATCTCGGCTGCACATTATTCTCAGTTCACACGCGCACGCCACCGTTGTCATTTCAAATATGGGCGAGAGCGTCTTGGCAGAAGATGTGGAGATCATCCTTGAAGATGGTGCTCACTGTCGCTTTATCACTCTCCAAGAGTGGGAGAAGGGCTCCATTCATGCTGCGCGACATCATGCAATCTTGGCCAAGGATTCCGAATTCACCTCTTATGTCATCACGGTCGGTGGATCATTAGTTCGACTCTTGCCAACTGTTGAATACACCGGGCCTGGTGCAAGCGCCGAACTTAATGGACTCTACTTCGCAACCGATGGTCAACATTTGGAACACAGAGTTCACGTAGAACATGGTGGTCCGTTGGCTAAGTCACGCGTGAATTACAAAGGTGCTCTTGCTGGTGACCAAGCTCGATCAGTATGGATTGGCGACGTCTACATCAAGGCAGCAGCTCAAGGCACAGACACTTACGAACTTAACCGTAATTTACTTCTCACTGATGGTGCTCGAGCAGATTCGGTTCCTAATCTAGAGATTGAAACTGGAGATATTGTTGGTGCCGGCCACGCAAGCACCACTGGACGATTTGATGATGAGCAACTTTTTTATCTGCAATCTCGAGGAATCCCAGCTGCAGAAGCGCGTCGACTAGTTATTCGTGGGTTCTTTGCCGAGATTGTCTCAAAGCTTCATCTCGCCGATATTGAAGAGCGAATTATGGAACGTATCGATCATGAGTTGGCGGAGGTCTCACAATAATGGAAATCGCTTTTGATTCACTGATAGATGGAAAACCTGTACAGGTTGACCTTGCCGGTAAGAAAGTCTGTGTTGCTCGTATTGGCGATGAGGTATTCGCCGTTTCAGATCTCTGCACCCACGCTGATGCAATGCTCTCCGAGGGCGAGATTTCCAACGGCAAGATCGAATGTTGGCTTCATGGCGCGGAATTTGATTTGCGAACCGGAGAAGCAGTAACCCCACCAGCCGTCGCACCACTTGAGACATTTGTCGTCTCACGAGATGGCAACACCGTATTTATTTCAGATAAGTCAGAAGAGAGCGGAAAATAATGAGCACACTAATTATTAAAGATTTGCATGTCAGTGTTATGACAGAAGAAGGATCCAAAGAGATTCTTAAAGGTGTGGATCTGACCATTAATAGCGGTGAAGTGCACGCGATCATGGGTCCAAATGGTTCCGGTAAGTCAACGCTCGCGTATTCGATCGCTGGTCACCCTAAGTACACCATTACTAGTGGCAGCGTGACACTCGATGGCCAGGATGTCTTAGAGATGAGCGTTGATGAGCGAGCAAAGGCTGGTCTCTTTCTTGCTATGCAATACCCGGTCGAAGTACCGGGAGTATCTGTCTCTAATTTCTTGCGCACTGCAGCCACTGCGATTCGTGGCGAAGCACCAAAAGTTCGCACCTGGGTTGGTGAGGTAAAGGATGCGATGGCAAAGTTGAGCATGGATTCTGCTTTTGCTGATCGCAATGTCAATGAAGGTTTCTCTGGCGGTGAGAAAAAACGCCACGAGATTTTGCAGATGGAATTACTCAAGCCCAAGGTCGCAATCTTGGACGAGACCGATTCAGGTCTAGATGTCGATGCGCTGCGCATCGTCTCTGAGGGCGTCAATCGTGTCAAGGAGAGCCAGAACCTCGGAATCATGTTGATCACTCACTACACCCGAATTTTGCGATACATCCAGCCGGACTTCGTGCACGTATTTGCTGGCGGACGCATCGTTGAAGAGGGTGGGCCAGAACTTGCTACCAAGCTTGAAGAAAATGGCTACGCCCAATACGTAGGCGCGTAAATCGAGAAGAATACAGAAAATTCAGCGATGCTAGATGTAGCAAGGATCAAAGCGGATTTTCCAATCTTTGATGCGCAGATGCGAGGCGGCAAACGTCTAGTCTTTTTAGACAGTGGAGCTACCTCGCAAAAGCCTCGTGTTGTTATAGAAGCCGAAGCTGATTTCTACTTCTCAAAAAACGCTGCCGTTCACCGTGGTAGTTACTTGCTCGCTGAACGTGCAAGTGAAGCTTTTGATACGGCGCGTGCGGATGTTGCGCAATTTCTTCAGGTAGAAGCAGATGAAATCATCTTCACCAAGAGTGCGACCGAAAGCCTCAATATTCTGGCCTATGCCTTCGGAAATCCTAAGAGCGCCCACTTCGTTAAGGAAGGGGATGAGATCGTTCTCTCAGAACTTGAACACCACGCAAACCTCATTCCTTGGCAACAATTGGCGCAGCGAACTGGCGCCGTTCTCAAATGGTTCAACGCGCAAGAAGATGGCTCACTTGATTTAAGTCAGATCTCTTCCATCATCACCGATCGAACAAAGATTGTTGCTATTACCCATCAATCTAATGTGCTTGGCTCAATTCCAGATATCAAACCAATAATCGATGCTGCACATGCAGTAGGAGCACTTTTTGCTCTTGACGCCTGTCAGTCTGTTCCTCATATGCCAGTCTCACCAGGAGAACTCGATATCGATTTTCTGGCATTCTCGGGACACAAGGCGCTTGGACCAACTGGGGTAGGCGTCTTATGGGGCAAGGCACACTTACTCGCCAACCTTGAACCTATGCTCTTTGGTGGCTCGATGATTGAGAGCGTGACCATGACAGAGTCACGTTGGGCTGATGCTCCAAAGCGATTTGAAGCAGGCGTGCCAAATATGGCGCAGGCAGTTGGCCTTGCTGCTGCGCTGAAATATCTACAGAACGTTGGGCTAGCAGCAATCCACTCATGGGAACTCGAGCTCACAGCTAAGGCGCTAGTAGGTCTCAATAGCATCGAAGGTGTAAAAGTTCTCGGCCCGCAAGGACTTGAGCAGAGAGGAGGAGTGATCTCATTTACGATTGATCAACTTCACCCTCATGATGTCGGCCAAGTTCTTGATCAATACGGAGTTGCCGTACGCACTGGACATCACTGTGCATGGCCACTTATTAGGAAACTTGGAGTAACAGGCACAACGCGAGCCTCGTTCTATCTCTACAACGATATGAGCGATGTAGATGTGCTCCTTGAGTCAGTTGAAGCAGCACGAGATTATTTTAGGAAGAATTAAATGGAACTTGACTCGCTCTACCAACAAGTTATTTTGGATCATTATAAGAATCCTCATCACAAGGGGTTGCCAGAAAAAGCTATCCAAGTTCATCATGTCAATCCAAACTGTGGCGATGAGATTACCCTCTCGCTTCATATCAATAACGGCATGGTTGACGATCTCATCTGGGATGGCGTCGGTTGTTCCATCTCCCAAGCTAGCGCTTCAATCATGAGTGACCTTGTTGCAGGCAAGGAGTTGAAAGAGGCATTTGCGATTCTCGATGAATTCACGACACTCATGCAGAGCAAAGGTACTTCCGAGGGTAACGAAGCTGTCTTGGAAGATGCGATAGCACTTGCTGGAGTCTCAAAATTTCCAGCTCGAGTAAAATGTGCCCTCCTAGGGTGGATGGCCTTTAAAGACGCAGCACTACAAGCCCACGGCGGGGCAATCGCCACAGCAGATGGAGAAATAAATGAGTGAGCAACTAGCCACGATTGATCAGGTAACTGAAGCCCTCAAGGACGTGATTGATCCAGAATTAGGAATCAATGTCGTGGACCTCGGTTTGGTATATGACATGAGTGTGGAAGAGGGCAATATCGCCGTTCTCCAGATGACCCTTACTTCAGCAGCATGTCCGTTGCAAGATGTTATCGAAGAGCAAGCCCGGACAGTCTTGTCCTCAATAACCAGCGATGTCCATATCAATTGGGTCTGGATGCCACCTTGGGGTCCAAATAAGATTACCGATGACGGCCGTGAGCAGCTCCGCGCAATTGGATTTACAGTCTGATTTTTGCAATTTTTCTTGGGGTTTTAGCCAGTGAACATTGATCTGACCCGTTATGTTGCGCGTTATCTTGTGCGTTATGTGACGGGGCAGCGATCGAAGGGTTGTGATTTTAGGTGTCAATGAGAGCGGCTGGAGGCGGTGGCAGCAGTAGGGCAGCCCTACGATCTCTTACCCGTGATCAATCGGTTAAGAATGCCAAGCTGAAAGAAGGCACTGTTAAACGGATTTGGAAATTTGCTGCGCCGTTTAAACTCTACATCGCAGCTTTTCTCATTACGGTAATTATCGACTCTCTACTCACTGTGGCATCACCACTTTTATTAAAAAACTTGATCGATGATGGGGTAATTCCCCATAAAGCTCGAGTTGTCACTCTTCTCGCTCTACTGGTTGGCGGACTTGCCATTGTAGATATGCTGACAAATCTTATTGGGCGCTGGTTCTCCTCTCGAATCGGCGAGGGCCTGATTTTTGAAATGCGGTCACAGGTGTTCACGCATATCCAAAAACAATCAATTGCATTTTTCACTCGCACTCAGACGGGTGCACTTATCTCTCGTATCAACTCCGATGTCATCGGGGCGCAAAATGCTTTTACAGATACCCTCTCTGGGGTTATTAGCAATATTTTGACGCTCTGTTTAGTTGCTGGAGCAATGCTGGCGCTCTCTTGGCAGATCACTCTTCTTGCTTTAGCCCTCTTGCCGGTCTTTCTCTTTCCGACAAAATGGGTCGGTAAAAAGATTGCCGAATTGACTCGCGAATCATTTAATGTGAACGCGGAAATGTCATCAACTATGACTGAGCGTTTTAACGTTTCAGGTGCTCTTTTGGTGGCGCTCTACGGAGATTCAACGAAAGAACGAAAGAGATTTAGTTCTAAAGCACGGCGAGTAGCTGATTTGGGAATCGAAGTAGCGATGCTTAATCGCATCTTCTACCTCTCCATCACTTCGGTTGCCGCTCTTGCAACAGCGATTGCTTATGGAATTGGTGGCCATTTGGCGATCAGTGGTGCGATCACCGTTGGTTCGCTGTTAGCAATTACCACGCTCCTGGCTCGGCTTTACGGCCCGCTCACTGCTTTGACGAATGTGCGCGTGGACATCATGACAGCGCTAGTCTCATTTGAACGCGTCTTTGAAGTACTTGACCTCACCCCTATGGTGCGTGATGCTCCCGGCGCTGTGCTTCTGAAGCAGAACGTTCCCTCGGTTGAATTTAAGAGTGTGGAGTTCTCTTACCCTACGGCCGATCAGATTTCGCTTGCATCACTCGAACTCGTTGCAAAGAAAGAGGTGGTTGACTCAGGCATCGTACTTCATGATCTGAGCTTCTACTGTGCACCCGGATCCTTCACGGCGATTGTTGGCCCATCTGGCGTTGGCAAGAGCACTATCTCTGCGCTGGTTCCAAGACTTTACGATGTTACGAGCGGTGCTATAGAGATTGACGGAATTGATATCCGAAGTATCGCCATGAGTTCACTGCGCGACCACATTGGAGTAGTCACCCAGGACTCTCACATGTTTCATGATTCAATCGCGGCCAATCTAAAATATGCGAAGGAAGACGCCACGACAGAAGAGATGATTGCTGCGTGTAAAGCTGCGCAGATATGGGATTTTGTCGAAAGTTTGCCTAATGGCTTTGAAACCATCGTGGGGGAGCGAGGTCATCGTCTGAGCGGTGGTGAGAAACAGCGATTGGCGATTGCACGATTACTTCTGAAATCTCCAAGCATTGTAATCCTGGATGAAGCTACAGCTCACCTTGACTCTGAAAACGAGGCGCTCGTACAGCAAGCACTCGACATCGCTCTTAAAGGCCGGACAAGTATTGTGATTGCCCATCGTCTCTCCACTATTCAAAGTGCAGACCAGATTGTGGTCCTGGAAAAGGGTCGCGTTGTGGAAGTAGGAACTCATCAAGAGCTAGTTGAACGTAAAGGTCTTTATTTTGACCTTTATCAAAGGCAAGTGCTTCATGTTGCTCCGCAGAACAATTAGCAGGATTTATTCTCCGCGCAGTTCACGTCGCTTTGCATGAAGCGCCGCGTTAGAGAGCTTTGGTCCGGCTATTCCTGCATTTGCCGCAACAACGGCTACATAAGGAAGTAAAAGTGCCCCTGCGATGGCAAACGGGCGGTATGGATTATGAACAATGATTGCGGTGATGAAACAGATTGTTCGCACGGTCATTGAGAGTAAATACGTGCGCTGCCTACGCTTTTGATCGCCGCTAAGTCCGCTCGATACATTACTGATCGAGTGAATTGCAGTCGACTTTGCCGTGATCGGAGCGCGATGGCTCTTCTGAAGCTTGCGCTCCTTCTGAACCCCGTTTTTTCTCATACCTCAAGAGTAATTGCCCATCTTCTTACGCGCCTCTTTTAACTACGTGCGAGTAACGGTTAATCTCCTCACATGTCCAATTCGAGTACCCACGAATCCTCGTCGAAAAGGCCTCGGGTCGTCTTTGTCACCGGTGGAAACCGCGGGATCGGCCTAGCCATCGCTCGTTCCTTTGCCCAAAGCGGCGATTTAGCTATCGTCTCGTATCGTTCAGGCGGTGCGCCTGAAGGACTCGTTGGCGTTCAGATGGATGTCACTAATCAAGCGAGCGTTGATGCTGCCTTTGCTGAGATAGAGAAGAATTATGGTCCGGTAGACGTGCTCGTCGCTAATGCTGGCATCACTAAAGATGGTCTCTCTATGCGAATGAGCGAGGCTGATTTCCAGGATGTAGTGAATACAAATTTAACGGGTGCATTTAGGACTGCTCAAAAAGCAGTTGCACCAATGATGAAAAATCGCAGCGGGCGCGTGATTTTTATAGGCTCAGTTGTCGGAATGCTGGGTTCGGCAGGTCAAGTCAATTACGCGGCGACAAAGAGTGGGCTTGTGGGGATGGCTCGAGCCTTTGCCCGTGAATATGGTTCACGCGGACTCACCTTTAATGTCATCGCGCCAGGGTTTGTAGAGACTGATATGACCTCTGCGCTCAATGAGAGCCTTCGAGAGAAATATGTTTCACAAATTCCGCTGGGTCGATTCTGTTCACCAGAGGAGATTGCATCGGTAGTTCATTTTATTGCTTCACCGGAAGCTAGCTACATTACGGGGGCGTTAATCCCTGTCGACGGAGGAATGGGGATGGGTCACTAATGGCACTATTAACTGGAAAGAATATTCTCGTTACGGGAGTTTTGACCGACGGGTCGATTGCGTTTCATATTGCGCGTCTAGCTCAAGAAGAAGGCGCAAATGTCATTTTGACTGGATTCGGGCGGAGCATGTCTTTGACCACTCGTATTGCAGGTCGCTTACCTCATCCTGTGCCAGTGATCGAACTCGATGTCACCAATCAGGAGCAGCTTGATGCGCTTGCTGGTGAGATCCGCAAGCACGTCCCACATTTGGATGGCGTAGTTCACTCGATCGGTTTCGCACCTCAAAGCGCGCTGGGCGGAAATTTCTTGCACACCACGTGGGACGATGTCGCGATTGCAGTGCACACCTCAACCTTCTCGTACAAGTCACTGGCGATGGCCACCAAAGATCTCTTCCCAGAGAGCGGTGCGAGCATTGTCGGGTTGACCTTCGATGCCACAGTTGCGTGGCCGAAGTATGACTGGATGGGCGTGGCTAAGGCTGGGCTGGAATCTACATCTCGCTATTTGGCTCGCGACTTGGGTAAAGAGAACATCCGCGTGAATTTGATTGCCGCTGGACCACTCAAAACTATCGCCGCCAAGGCCATCCCTGGCTTTGATGAATTTGAAAATGTATGGAATACCCGCTCACCACTTGCATGGAATGCCGAGGATCCGGTCCCTGCAGCTCGCGGCGCTGTCGCCTTGCTTTCAGACTGGTTCCCAATGACTACCGGTGAGATCATCCATGTAGATGGCGGCGTTCACGCTATCGGCGGTTAATTTTCACATTTACGCTCATGTTTGCCCTTGAACGGGGCTAGAGCGCGCGACCTATTTATGGTCTAGTCGGCCAATTTTGGTAGCCCAGGCGCCTCCTGTATGCTCTGACCCATCAAGTGGAGTTTGTCGCTCCCACCTCACTGGCCTCGGCTGGTTGGTCAAGAAATTGCCCGCTTATGGCTGGGCTGCTTTTTGCGCGACTTCTTCGCTTGCCCATAGATGTAACCAGCGGAGAGGAAGAGTTATCAGCGCCGAACAAAGAATCAACGATCGAATCCGAGCTTCGGAGATTCGTCTGATTGGTTTTACTGGAGAGCAAGTAGGAATCGTTGACCTAGCAACTGCTTTGAATATGGCAGATGAAGTCGGTCTCGACCTTGTAGAAATCTCACCAGATGCTAAGCCACCCGTCTGCAAGATTATGGATTTCGGAAAGTACAAGTACGAAATTGCACAGAAGGCACGCGAAGCCAGACAGAATCAAACCCACATCGTGGTCAAGGAAATTCGTTTTGGATTGAAGATCGAACCTCACGACTATGAGACGAAGAAGGCGCACATTGCCCGATTCCTCAAAGCGGGGGATAAGGTGAAGGTAACTGTTCAATTCAAAGGTCGCGAGCAGACCAGACCAGAAATGGGCTACCGCCTATTGATGAAACTGGCCGAGGAAGTGGCAGATGTTGCTTTCGTTGAGTTCGCTCCTAAGAAAGAAGGAAAGAGCATGACGATGGTTCTTGGTCCTGTCTTGAAAAAGACACAAGCCAAGAAATCAGAGCCAAAGTCTTCTGCTAAACCTGCTCCAGCCAAAGCTGTAGCGGTAGAAACATCGGAGGCAGAAACTCCGGTCGCGGTAGTAACTGAATAATTTTAATAAAAGCAAGAAAAGTATTGACGTAGCAACTCGAGAAAAAGGAGGCATGAAATGCCGAAGATGAAGACCCACAGTGGAGCTAAGAAGACATTTCGTCTAACTGGCACCGGCAAGATCATGCACGAGCGCGCAGGAAAGCGCCACCTTCTTGAACATAAGTCATCGCGCGTCACTCGTCGTTTGAGCAACGATGCAACAGGCAAGAAGACCGTAACCGTCACAGCCAAGCGCATGCTCGGTTTGAAGTAAGGGGTAAGAGAAGATGGCAAGAGTAAAGCGCGGCGTCCACGCTGCAAAGAAGCGTCGTACAACACTCGAGCGTGCTGCGGGTTACCGCGGTCAACGTTCACGCTTGTTCATCAAGGCAAAAGAGCAAGTCACCCACTCAATGGTCTATGCCTTTGATCACCGTAAGGATAAGAAGGGTGATTTCCGTCAGCTCTGGATTCAAAGAATCAATGCTGGTGCACGCGAGCACGGTCTTACCTACAATCGCTTTATCCAAGGCATTAAAGCCGCGGGTATCGAAGTAGACCGTCGCCTGCTGTCAGAACTTGCAACCAACGATCCTGCAGCGTTTGCACAACTAGTAGAGGTTGCACGCCAGAATATCCCTGCATGACACATGCACCAATAACGAGCCTTCAGTCTCCGCACGTCGAGAGAGTGAAGGCTCTTTTGGGTTCACGCGGCAAAAAAATTCGCAATCTCGAACACATTTTCATTGCGGATGGCATGCAGAGTGTGCGCAGTGCGCTTAATCCTCGTGTGGCATATGCGCCAAGAATTGTTCGCCTCTACCTTACTGACTCGGGATTAGAGCGTTTACTCGCCGAGTTCTCCCAAGCAGAGCTCGCCGAGCATGAAGTCATTATGGTGACCGAACAAGTTATGGCAGCCATGGCAGAAACAGAATCGCCCCAAGGAATTCTCGCACTCTGTAAATACTTGCCCACAGACCTTTCGAAATATGCCGAAGGTTCTGTTAAGAAAGTGGCATATTTTTGGCAGATCCAGGATCCAGGAAATGCCGGTACGGCGATTAGAACCGCTGATGCTTGTGGCTTTGACTTAGTCGCGTTTAGTGAAAACAGTGTCGACATTTATAGTCCAAAAGTCATTCGCTCAACGGCAGGATCGATCTGGCACATTCCGGTCGCAACAGACGTTTCTCTAGAGTCCTTGTCGCTCTTTGGCGATCTTCATCATTTGTCGATCAATGCATTGGATGGAAAATCAGAGCGTCTGCTTGAATCAATCAATCCATCCCAACCTACAGTTCTTGTATTTGGAAATGAAGCACGCGGTCTTCCAGAACTTCCTCAAAATTTCTCTCTCGTCAAAATCCCCATGCAAGGATTCGCGGAAAGCCTCAATGTTGCTAGTGCCGCTGCCATTGCCATGTATTTCGTCTCCCAAGGCGCTAATTCTTAGTACGCTTCTCCCATGATGAGCTCATCTCCGCTTTCAGAGCAAGCCGTCGAGGCTGCGAAATCATCTGCCTTAGAAGCTATCGCAGCTGCGCAATCGCTCGATGCAATGAAAGAAGTAAAGATCAATTTTGTCGGGGATAAGGCCCCTATTTCACGATTCTCGCAAGAGCTGGGCAAATTAGAGCCGGCAATGCGTGCGGAGTTTGGCAAAATCGTAGGGCAGGCAAAATCACGTATTAGTGCTGCATTTGACGCTCGCTATGCCGAACTTGAAATTGAACGCGATGAGCGCGTTCTCATTGAAGAGCGTGTTGACGTTTCAATTCCAGCTCAACGCAGGCCTCAAGGTGGCTTGCACCCGCTGACAATTTTGACCAACGAAATCTGTGATCTCTTTTTGGGGATGGGTTATCGAGTGGCTGAGGGACCTGAACTCGAAGCTGAATGGCTGAATTTTGACGCGCTCAACATTCCAGCGGATCATCCAGCGCGAACCATGCAAGATACATTTTTCATTGAGCCTCTTGATTCACATTTAGTACTTCGAACCCACACCTCACCAGTTCAGGTTCGAACCATGCTTGAACAGGATCCACCCATTTATGTGATCTGCCCTGGGCGCACATATCGAGCAGATGAGTTAGATGCCACCCACACTCCTGTTTTTTCACAGGTCGAAGGCTTGGTTATCGATAAAGGAATTACGATGGCTGATCTCAAGGGCACTCTGGATCACTTTGCTCAATCAATTTTTGGTCCCGATGTAAAAACACGACTGCGGTCATCATTCTTTCCATTCACTGAACCAAGTGCAGAAGTTGATTTCTACTTCAATGGCCGCTGGATTGAGTGGGGCGGGTGCGGAATGGTGAATCCAAAAGTTCTTCGCGCCGCTGGCATTGATCCAGATATTTATAGTGGCTTTGCCTTCGGAATGGGATTGGAACGCACGCTGATGGTCCGACATGGGATTACTGATATGCACGATATCGTCGAAGGAGATATTCGTTTTTCACAGGGATTTGGAACGGGTGGACGATGAAGGCTCCGTTATCGTGGTTGCGTGAGTTCGCCGACGTTCCGCAAGACATTTCCGTAGAAGCGCTAGAAGAGGCATTCGTATCGGTTGGCTTTGAAGTCGATGGCGTTGAAATTCAGGGCGATGGGATTCAAGGTCCACTAGTCGTCGGGTTGGTGAAGAGCGCTGTATTGGTAGAAGGTCAGAAGAAGCCGATTCGATATGTTGGTCTTGATTGCGGAGAAGATGAGATTCGCTATGTCATTTGTGGGGCATCAAATTTTGAGGTAGGAGACTTAGTTGTTGTCTCACTCCCAGGAGCAATTCTGCCAGGCGGTTTTGAAATTGCAGCTCGCCAGACTTATGGCCACACATCAAATGGCATGATCTGTTCTGCTCGCGAATTAGGTATAAGCGATGACCACGCGGGGATTATTGTTCTTAGCGAAGGTAAGCCTGGAGATGACGCGCTAGAACTATTGCAGATTAAAGATGTCATCTTTGATGTAGCGGTAAATCCTGATCGCGGTTACGCATTGTCAATTCGAGGTCTTGCACGTGAATTAGCGGCTGCGCTTAAAGTCGCTTATCGTGATCCTGCCTTAGCTACTTCTCCTCAAAGCTATGAGATCAATTCACACGGAATTCAAGTAGCGATTGAGGATCCGAGTGCTGTAAGTGTGATTTACGTTCGGACCATCTCTGATTTCAACCCTCAAGCCCCTTCACCGCTATGGATGCAAAGAAGAATTGAGAAGTGTGGCATGCGCTCCATTTCACTTGCGGTTGATGTCACCAACTACGTAATGCTCGAACTCGGTCAACCGCTTCACGCATTTGATGCTTCAAAGATTGATGGCGGACTAACAATTCGTAGGGCGCATAGCGAAACTCACTTCACCACCTTGGACGGACAAGAGCGAAAATTAGCCTCTGACAATCTCGTTGTTGCTGATAATTCTCACGCTCTTGCTCTAGCCGGCACCATGGGTGGGCTCGAATCAGAGGTTGTTGCAGACACCACGACGCTGGCGATTGAAGCAGCGCGCTTTGATCCGATTTCCATAGCAAAAAATTCCAGATCGCATCGACTCTCCTCAGAGGCGTCTCGTCGGTTAGAGCGGGCCACCGATCCAGCGCTTGCGGCTATTTCATCTGCCAGAGCACTTGATCTGCTCATCGAACTTGGTGGTGCACGTTATGTGGGAAGCGCTTCGGCAGGATCGATTCCTGCTGCGACAACGATCGACCTTGATCCGGACTTTCCGGCGAAGATTTTGGGGATATCTCTTACGCACGAAACGGTACGCGTCACGCTTGAGACAGTGGGCTGCTCGGTCGAGGACTCTGGCCTTCCATGGAAAATCACTGCTCCAACATGGCGTAGTGATTTATTAACACCTATCGACTTAGTAGAAGAAGTCGCTCGTTTGGTTGGCCTCAATGAAATCTCAGGCACCTTGCCAATCGGTAAAGCATCAACAACTCTGAACCCGATGCAATATCGAAAGCGACATGTTGCGCATTCGCTAGCTGCACGCGGATTCAATGAGGTTTACACCTATCCATTTGTCAGCCAAGAGATGGTAGATCTGCTCGGATTCGTAGGGCCACGAGCTGCAAGTTTTGTCATAGCTAATCCAATGTCTGAGCAAGCACCACTCTTGCGCACGCATTTACTCCCAGGACTCCTTGATGCGGCGAAGCGAAATCTTGCTCGAGGTGCTAAGGATTTTGGAATTTTTGAAATTGGTACAGTTTTCAGAGATGTCGCAAAGTTGGCGCACGTCGGCAAGGTGGCAACTGATCGGCGACCAAGTGAGCACGAGATCAAGGCAATTTATGAGAGCGTTCCAGCGCAGCCACTTTTTGTGGGTGCGGTAGTTGTAGGCGGTATGGATCGCAATGGCTGGTGGGGTAAAGGTCGTCAATTCGAATGGTCAGATGCGATTAACGAGGCGCTTGAAATCATTACAGACACTGGAAACCACCCAGAAATCGTTCAATCGGATCTCGCACCATGGCATCCAGGTCGTTGTGCTGAGTTTCGAATCAATGGGAAGCCTGTTGCACACGCTGGTGAACTTCACCCACGCGTACTGGAAGCACTCGGACTCCCATCTCGCTCATGTGCCTTTGCCGTGATTCTCTCCGAGCTTGAGTTTTCGCAAACCAAGAGCGCGCCAGCAGTTTTGACGATGCCGGCGGCTTCTCAAGATGTTTCACTCATCGTCGGTGCTGATATGCCGGCTTCAAAGGTGCAGCAAGCGTTGGTGATTGGCGCAGGGGAGTTGCTGGAGAGCATCGCACTCTTTGATCGCTATGAAAATCTTGGCGAAGACAAGATAGCCCTCGGTTTCTCCTTAGTATTCAGAGCCCCAGATCGAACCCTGACAGCGGATGAAGTTAGCGGCTATCGAGATAGCGCGGTTGAGTCAGCGCAGCGTGAGTGTGGCGCAGTACTTCGCTCCTAATCCCCTCGGCGCTCGAGGTTGAGTCTAGAGAGACGCATAATTATTCATAAAATTGCATAATTATGCGATATTCCTGCTATGCTCGAGACATGAAAATTGGCGTTGTAGGAGCGAGTGGCTACTCCGGCGGAGAGCTATTGCGACTCATATTGGGACACCCACACTTCGAATTGGAGTACATCGCTGGCGGAAGTAGCGCTGGCTCGCGCATTACATCAGTCCATCCTGGCTTAGCACCGTTATCGGAGAGGGTTTTTGAAGAGACGAGCGTGGTTCGAATCAATGATTGTGAATTGATATTTCTTGCTCTTCCTCATGGAGAATCAGCAAAGTTAGTGGCGCAGATCGCCGAGAGTACAAAGATTGTCGATCTTGGTGCGGATTTCAGATTGCATTCATCTCACTCGTGGGAGAAGTATTACGGGGGAGCCCACGCAGGTACATGGGCTTATGGCTTGAGCGAACTTCCAGGTGTTGCGCGAACGATTGCAGCAAGTAATCGTGTAGCCAATCCTGGTTGTTATGCAACCTCCATTATTCTTGCCGCAGCTCCGCTCATCTCGAACAATCTCATTGAATCAGATGACATAGTTGTTGTGGCAGCCTCGGGAACAACGGGCGCTGGTCGCAAACCGACAGCACGGTTATTGGCAAGTGAAGTCATGGGATCACTCACTTCATACAAGTTTGGCGGAGTTCATCAGCACACTCCTGAAATTGAAGAGGTTTTGCAGACCCTTTCTCCAGGGTCTGCCAGTGATGTCAAAGTTTCATTCACGCCGATACTGGCGCCTATGCCTCGTGGAATTTTAGCGACCACAAGTGCAAAATTAATCCAACATATCAAAACCGAAGCGTTGAGAGAACTCTTTGCTGATTTCTACAGCAATTCTCCTTTTGTTCAAGTTTTGCGGCATGATCAGCTTCCAATGACTTCGGCGGTCATTGGAAGTAACTCAGTTCAGATTCAAATTGCAGTTGACGAACACACAAACAGGGTAGTGGTCTCAAGTGCTTTAGATAATCTTGGAAAGGGTGCCGCTAGCGCAGCGATTCAAAATGCGAACCTTATGTCTGGCTTTGAGCCAGCTCTTGGGCTATCGATCACAGGAATCGGCGCATGATTGTTGTTAAATATGGTGGCCACGTACTTGAATCTGCGGCCGACAATGCTGCAATAGTCGAGGTTCTCGCTAATTTTCATAAAAATGGTGGCGAATTAGTAGTTGTCCATGGCGGGGGTCCTGCTGTCGATCAAGAGCTAGCTATACACAATATTCCGACAACAACGGCATCCGGTTATCGAGTGACCACGCCTGAAGTAATGCAAATTGTGCAGCAGACCCTCTCTGGATCTGTATTGCGTAATCTTACGAATCAATTTATTTCTCAGGGCGCGAACGCCGTCGGATTGAGTACTGGAGATGGACAAACTTTAAGAGCTAAGCAATACCAGCCCGTGGTCGGAGGGAAAACCGTAGATGCTGGATTGGTAGGCGAAGCAGAATCGGTTGATGGCACCTTTCTCACCTTGCTTGTTAAGAACGGATATCTACCAATTATTTCGCCAGTCAGCGTTAGTTCGCATGGCGTCGCTATGAATCTGAATGGAGATATCGCTACTGGGGCGATCGCCGGAGCGCTCAATGCAAGTGAAGTAATTTTCGTTACTGACGTTGCGGGTATCTACCGTAATTGGCCTGATCGCAATTCTTTGATTGAGGAGATCTCGTTGGACGAACTCCGTTCAATCGCACCAGCTTTTGCTGATGGAATGGCGCCTAAAGTCAAAGCTGTCATCACTGCGTTGTCATCTGGCGCTAACTCTGCGCGAGTGATTGATGGCAGAAAGATCGCGAATCTCATTGATGCACTTGCAGGTAAAGGTGGAACGGTCGTGAGATTATGAAAACAAAAACCTCAAACGCGGAAAGTATGAGCGAGCAGTGGAAGCTCGCACTTCAGAATAACTACGGCACACCTCCCATTGCTCTCACTTATGGCAAGGGTGCATATGTATGGGACGAGAATGGCAAGAAGTACCTGGATTTCCTCGCAGGTATTGCAACCAATATTTTGGGACACGCTCACCCTACGATTATCGAGGCGGTAAGCGATCAGATCTCAACGTTAGGCCATGTGAGTAATTTGTACAGCCACCCACAAGCGGTTGAACTGGCTCAAAAACTACAAGATTTGGCGGGAGATCCATCGGCTCGGGTCTTCTTCTGCAACTCAGGGGCGGAAGCAAACGAAGCAGCGCTTAAGCTTTCCCGCTTATCTGGTCGCAAAAGAATCGTTTCCACCGAAGGCTCATTTCATGGACGCACTATCGGTTCGCTATCGCTGACCGGACAAGAGTCTAAGCGTGCACCGTTCTATCCACTTCTTACGGATGTGAGCTTTGCTGCTTATGGTGATCTTGCGGCATTAAGGAAGAAAGTCTCTAAGAAGACTGCCATGGTGATTGTTGAAGCGATTCAAGGCGAAAACGGAGTGGTGGTGCCACCAGCAGGTTATATAGCTGGCGTACGAGAAATTTGCGACAAGAGTGGTGCGCTCTTCGTCCTTGATGCTGTCCAAACTGGAATGGGTCGCACGGGCCAATGGTTTGGCTATGAAGATGAGGGTGTAAAGCCAGACATCGTTACCCTCGCGAAGGGACTTGGTGGCGGCCTGCCGCTCGGCGCAATGGTCACCTTGGGGAAACGTGGTCCGGCCTTCAAGCCAGGTGAGCATGGTTCGACGTTCGGTGGCAACCCAGTTGCATGTGCTGCAGCTAATGCCACTATTGATTTCTTAGTTTCAAAAAATCAATTAGCAAAAGTTGTGAACGCAGGTAAGGATTTGCAAGAGAAAATATCCCATCTACCCTGTGTCAGTACGGTCCGAGGCAAAGGGCTTTTATTGGGAGTTGTGCTCCAACATCCCAAGGCGTCTGAAGTTGCCCAACGTTGCGCAGAATTAGGGTTATTGGTAAATGCACCTAACAAGAGCGTTATACGACTCGCACCGCCGTTGATTATTACTGCAAAGCACATTGATGAGTGTGTCAAGAAATTCGCGCAAGCCCTAACGGAGGTGGGCAATGCCTAAAAATTCAACACCTCATTCATTGAGTGCAGGAGAGCGCAAAAAACTTATCGCAGAACTCATCTCCCAAGGCCTTATTGCTTCACAGGGAGATGTGGTGAGCGAGCTGAAGTCACGTGGCGTTGCAGTCACCCAAGCGACAGCTAGCCGTGATCTGCAAGATTTAGGCGCACTCAAAGGCAAAGGCGAAGCTGGTAAGAGTAGGTACGCACTTCCTGCTTCGAATTCTTCATCGCGCTCTCTTGGTGGCCACCTGATTACCTCTGTTGCCGCAAGCGCCAATATCGTTGTAGTGAAAACCCCAACTGCCGCTGCACAATTTCTGGCAGCTGCCATTGATGAAGCAGTGGCGAATAAAGAACTTAAAGAGGCTATCGGGACAATTGCCGGAGATGACACGGTTCTTGTTATAGCCGCAACTGCTCAAGGCGGAAGCGCGCTTGCAAAGACGATTCAATCCACATTTGGAAAGGTGAAGTAAATGGCGCTATGGGGTGGAAGATTTGCATCTGGACCAGATGAGTCGGTAGCGCGGCTATCTAGAAGTGTTCAGTTTGACTGGCGGCTAGCGCCTTACGATGTTCGAGTAAACATCGCTCACGTAGCTGGTTTGGCGAGAGCAGGAATACTCAAAACCGATGATGCTCGTGCGATCACGGTGGCGCTACGTGAACTTGGCTCCGAGATAGCGGCAGGGAGATTTACTTACATCGAGAGCGACGAAGATGTGCATAGTGCGATCGAGCGTGGCTTGGTTGCCATGCTCGGTGCCCTGGGAGGTGCTTTCCGTGCAGGCAGGTCGCGAAACGACTTGGTAGTCGCCGACTTCAAGTTGTATCTCATTGATCACCTCTTGCAAGTTTCAGAGGAGATTGCGCAGCTAGCTGCCACGATAAATGCTGTTGCCAAAAAAGAATTGGATACGCTCGCGCCGGGTTTTACACACCTGCAACATGCCCAACCCATTCTGTTTGCCCACGAATTAGCTAAACACTCACATGCGCTACTTCGCGATCTCGATCGCCTTAAAGATTGGCAGACTCGCAATTCGATTTCACCAATAGGTGCTGGCGCGCTTGCCGGTTCTGCACTCGTTCCTAATCCTGAAATCACTGCTGCCGAACTCGGTTTCGGGGGCGTAGCCCGTAACAGTATCGATGTCGTGAGTGATCGTGACTTTGTCGCAGAAGCGCTCTTTGACCTAGCGATGATTGGTGTGCACCTCTCTCGAATTGGAGAGGAATTCACTATTTGGAATACTCAAGAATTTGGTTGGGTTACTTTAGATGATGCCTTTTCAACCGGATCATCGATCATGCCGCAGAAGAAGAATCCAGATATCGCGGAATTAGCTCGAGGCAAGGCCGGTCGCCTCATTGGCAATCTCACTTCGGTAATGACTACCCTAAAAGGATTAGCCTTTGCCTACAATCGTGACCTGCAAGAAGATAAAGAACCAGTCTTTGACTCAATCGAACAACTACTTGTTTTGATTCCAGCAGTTCGTGGAATGATTGCCACTGCGACTTTCAATACCGAGCGAATCGGTTCGCAAGTCACCACTGGCCACGCATTAGCAACCGAGATAGCAGATTTTCTGGTACTAGCTGGCACCCCATTTGCCCATGCTCATGAAATCTCCGGTAAGGCAGTGGCGCTGGCCCAATCATTGGGTGTAGACGTGCATGAGCTCTCTGATTCTCAACTGGCTGATGTTGACCCACAGTTAGGCGCGCAATTGCGAGCCAAGCTCTCTGCAAAGGCTGCCGTTGAATCTCGGACTTCAATAAGTGGAACTTCAACAAAAAGTGTGACCGCTCAGTTGGCAGGACTTGAGGAAAAAATACGTACCTACACGAGTTTTATTGAGGGCGAACAGAAGCGCTTTTCGGGCATGATGAGCGCATGACTACTGCACTTATCGCTGATCTTGAATGGCGCGGTCTGATCGCCCAAAGCACCGACTCTAAAGCGCTTATCGAGCACTTGGATTCGGGTACAACAAGTTTTTACATTGGCTTTGATCCAACTGCGCCTAGTTTGCATGTTGGAAACCTAGTCGTACTCCTCGTGATGCGACGCTTTCAATTGGCGGGCCACAAGCCACTTCCATTAGTTGGGGGAGCGACAGGCTTGGTCGGCGATCCGAGCGGTCGAAATGAGGAGCGAACTCTCAACGACACGGCAATTGTTGAGCAATGGGTAGGGCGGATTAGAGAGCAACTTTCTAAATTCCTTGATTTTGATAATGGTGCAAATGCCGCGGTGATGACGAACAATCTTGATTGGACCGCACCAATTTCTGCGCTCTCGTTTTTGCGCGATATCGGCAAACACTTCAGCGTTAATCAAATGCTTTCTAAAGATAGCGTTTCAAGCAGGTTAGAGGCCGGTGGCATTTCTTATACCGAGTTTTCTTATCAAGTACTGCAAGCCTACGATTTTCTTGAACTGTATCGCCGCCATAACTGCACACTGCAAATCGGTGGTAGTGATCAATGGGGAAATATTGTTGCTGGGTTAGATCTCATTCGCAAAGTCGAAGGAGGTGGCGCGCATTGCTTAACAATTCCATTGATGACTAAGAGTGACGGTGCAAAATTTGGTAAGACTGCCGGCGGTAGCGTCTGGCTTGATCCAGAGATGACATCACCATATGCGTTTTATCAATTTTGGCTGAACAGCGATGATGCCGACATTCCTAAATTCTTAAAAATATTTTCATTTAAGAGCCGTGAGGAAATCGAATCGCTTATTGCTATACATGAAGAAAATCCTGGAGCAAGAATTGCGCACCGCGCACTTGCGCAAGAACTCACAACTCTTGTTCACGGCGAAGATCAATGCATCGGTGCGGAGAAGGCAGCGAAGGCACTCTTCGGTCAAGGAGATATTCGCGAACTTGATGAAAAAACCCTTGAGTCAGCTCTCGCGCAGTTGCCTCGGACAACAGTGAGTCGCGGCGATGTAATGCCAACGTGGGTAGATCTCCTAGCAGCAACTGGCGTCGTAGAGTCGAAATCAGCAGCGCGTCGCATCGTAAAAGAAGGTGGCGCTTATCTCAATAACGAGAAGGTAACCGCCGAAGATGCGGTTCCGAGCGTGGAATCACTGCTTTTTGGGCGTTTTTTGCTCTTGCGTAAAGGCAAGAGAGATTTGGCTGCGGTGGAGCTGATTTAGTTTAAACAGATCCGTCGCCGTGAAAAACCCCTAAAACCCCCATAAAATAAGGGTTTTAGGGGTTTTCACAATTTTCGAGAATCTCGCATTGTCCCTTTTGAGGTGATTCGACCCCAATTTGACCTTTACGCGTGGATCGGGTTATGGTTCTACCTCGTTCGCGTCACGGACTAGTGTGAAAATACAGGCCGTGCGACGACAAAATCTGAAATTCAGACTCTGTTCATCCAGAGGATCGCGATTTGATCTGATGGATGTCATGCAGTATGTTTCTCAGTCTGCCCCTCGAACAGTGCGTAAGTGCTGTAAGCGGAGCGCGCTCGTACCTTGAGAACTCAACAACGTGCAAAAATGAATGCCAAATAGGGCTTATATAGTCATGTTTTCATGGCTGTAGTAAGTCCAAATTCCTTTGTATTTTCTCTTTTTGAGATCATTACAAAACAAAAACAATTGGT
>Ga0214180_1000068_pt1 | contig 41255 bp, 39 predicted proteins | sample TroBogEpilimnion_22_FD_153018 | JGI IMG/M metagenome (GOLD analysis project Ga0214180, IMG submission 153018) | Freshwater microbial communities from Trout Bog Lake, WI - 16OCT2007 epilimnion | ecosystem: Environmental > Aquatic > Freshwater > Lake > Epilimnion/Euphotic zone | place: Trout Bog... | reverse complement strand
ATAAGCACCTGGCCATAATCAGAGTGGTCTTGTCCCTCATAACCTTTGCCTATGTCATGAAAGAGGGCAGCGAAGAGCAAAATATCCGGTCTATGCACTTGGCGAGTCAACGCCGCTGCTTGCACTGCGGTTTGAATCATGTGACGGTCGACCGTGTGATGATGAAGGACATTGCGTTGTGGCAAGAAGCGCACATGGCTCCACTCCGGAATCCACCGCTCAATGAGCCCTTCTTGATCTAGAGCTTCAAATGGATCGATCATTGCACTCCCAGCGCCAAGCAATGCAACTAGATCCTCTCGTGCTGCTCTTGGCCACGGGACTGGCATAGGCGTGAAATTCTCTGCAATCTCGATGGCAGTCTCCACGGAAAGCCGGAGCCCACGTTGAGCAGCAAGCGCGGCCGCTCGAACTCCAAGACCTGGATCACTTGCCGTGTGGTAACCCGGCGCAATACGGATCTCGCCACGGTAAATTTCGAGTCCCTTAGCTACCGGGGTGTGGCGACGGCGCTTAAAAAATGAGGTGTCGAGTTTTTGTGAGATCTCATGCCATGTGAGTTGCATGACGTAATCGACTGCTCGAGCAGCCTTTGAGAGTTCGGTCATGAGAAGATCGGCGTCCGCGAATCCGATTTCGCGTGCGACCGCATCCTGCTCGGTGAGTAGAAGTTGATCGCGATGTCGCTTTGTAACCGCGTGCAGCACGTCGCGCACATTTGCAATGAGAGATTCGGATTCTGCCAATCTCGCCATTGCTACTGGCACGAGCGAACTCTTCTCGATCGCCCGTAGCGCATGAATATCGCGCAAACCACCGCGTGATTCCTTAAGGTCGGGTTCTAGAAGAAAAGCCAACTCCCCTGATCGTTTAGCCCGCTCCTCGATTGATTGCCGCAGCGGCTGGAGGTAGTCACGAATATTTTTTTGCCAATTCGTTTTTGCATCTGCCGCAACAGCATCGATCAGTTGACGGTTACCAGCGATATAACGAATATCAAGCAAACCGAGAGCGACTTTAAAATCGCCACGAGAAACGTGTTTAGTCTCGGCTCGAGTACGAACCGAATAGTCAACCTGGCGCCCCACGCTCCACAAGGGATTGAGTAACTGATTAACCATTTGAGACAAAGCTGATTCAGGTAGTCCGCTGTGCAGAATGACAATGTCTAAATCTGAGCCTGGTGCTAACTCACCTCGTCCATAACCTCCGACAGCGGCTAAACCGATCTGCGCTTGCTCAATCTCGCACATGGCAAGAGCGTCGTGAAAGAGTTGTGCGAGCTCCTTATCGCTCGCATCAGATCTCTCACGACGCTCTCTTGTACCCATGATGGGTGAAGTCTAGGGATGTAAACCCTTAGATTGCATCAACTCCGCGTTCACCGGTGCGTACACGAACGATGTGATCGACAGGTACTGACCAGACCTTGCCATCGCCAATAGCACCTGTTGATGCAGCCTTCACGATTGTGTCAATGACTTTTTCAGCATCGCCATCGTCAACAACGACTTCTAGACGAACTTTCGGAATGAGGTCTACGGTGTATTCGGCACCGCGATAGACCTCGGTGTGTCCACGAGTACGACCAAAACCACTCGCTTCTGAAACTGTCATTCCTGTGATGCCATACGCCTGTAGCGCCGACTTAACATCATCCAATTTGAATGGCTTGATGATTGCTGTAATGAGTTTCATGTCTGCCCCTTATTTGGTTGATGTGAAGTTAGATAGGAATCGAGAGCCATCGGAGAGATTTGCACTCTCGTATGCTGTCTCAGCGTGCTGTGACAAGTCTAGGCCAGCAACTTCATCTTCTTCTGAAATACGGAAGCCAATTGTCTTTTGAATGATCTGAGCCAAGACATATGTAACAACAAAGGAGTAAACCACAACTGCTGCCACCGCAAGAGCTTGGTGACCCATAAGGGTCCAGCCACCATGGTAGAAGACGCCGTTTGCCCCGTTCACCATAGCTGTACCGAAGAAGCCGATGAGAAGAGCTCCCAAGATACCGCCAACAAGGTGAACACCGACGACATCGAGGGCATCATCGAATTTGAAAATGTTCTTGAGTCCGGTTGCAAGGCAGCAGACGATTCCAGCTGCAAAGCCGATAATGATTGAGCCCATTGGGCTCACAAAACCACATGCTGGAGTAATTGCTACGAGGCCCGCAATCGCGCCGGAAGCTGCTCCAAATGTTGTTGCATGACCATCGCGAATCTTCTCTGTGAGCATCCACGCCACAAGCGCAGCACCGGTTGCTGTATTTGTATTAACAAATGCATATGCGGAGAGCGTGTTAGCAGAGAGCGCAGAACCTGCGTTGAAGCCGAACCATCCAAACCAAAGAAGGCCAGCACCGAGCAGAATGAATGGAACGTTGTGTGGACGCATGCGCTCCTTTGGCCAACCCTTGCGCTTGCCGACAACCAAGATGACAGCCAAAGCGGCGGCGCCAGCATTGGCGTGAACGACTGTTCCGCCAGCGAAATCTTCTGCACCCTTCTTTGCCAACCAACCGACTGGCGAGAACACCCAGTGAGCAACTGGCGCATAAACGATAACAAGCCAGATTGAGCTAAATGCAACCCAACTACCAAACTTCAAACGATCAGCTGTTCCACCTGTAATAAGTGCTGGTGTGATGATCGCGAACATAAGTTGGAAGGCGACAAAGACCATTGGAGGAATTGTGAGTGACATCCCTGCTGGCTGTTGCCAGATATGGTTAAGGCCAAATTGCGTGAGGTTTCCAATAAGTCCGTTACTGCCTTGGAATGCCAAGCTGTAGACGCCTGCAATCCAGAGTACCGAGACCATGCCCATGGTGACGTAGTTTTGCGCGAGCATTCCAAGAACGTTCTTGCCGCGCACCATGCCGCCATAGAAAAAGGCGAGACCTGGAGTCATCAATAAAACTAAAGCCGAAGAGGCCAAAATCCATGCAGTGTCAGCGTGGTTTGTAGCGTTGGTGCTTGTCGCCGCCGCAGAAACCATTGCGCCCATTAGATAATGCATAAGTTCTCCATATGTATGTAAGGGTGGAGATCTCGCCGTTGAGAGGTGGTAATACTGACTCGGCTCTGTTACATCAAATGCCGTGTCGTGTTACAAGTAGGTTACAAAAAGCTCATTTCCCGTCCGCAGCGCGGGGCGAAAGTGAAGGAATCGACGCCGGGGTCATTCCCCGGGGTCGGCGAGAAGTCCTTGGATGTAGCTCTGCTGATCAAAGGGAGCGAAGTCTGAGGCCGACTCCCCTGTACCTACGAACTTAATAGGGATTCCAGTCTCTCGTTCAATCGCCAGGGCGATGCCGCCCTTGGCCGAGCCATCGAGTTTGGTCAGAATCAATCCAGTGACCCCCACGCTCTCAATAAAACTCTTAGCCTGAACGATTCCATTCTGACCAGTGGTCGCATCAACCACCAGTAGAACCTCATCGACATCATGAGGGGCTGCACTTTTAGTCGCGACTCTCCTGATCTTGGCGAGTTCATCCATGAGATTACTCTGAGTATGAAGTCGACCTGCGGTGTCGATAATCAAATAATCCGAACCCGCTGATTTCACTTGGGCGACCGCATCAAAAACAACAGCGGCAGGATCTCCTTGAAACTTTCCTGAAACTACAGGCACCCCAAGGCGTTGCCCCCAGGTTTGCAACTGCTCTATCGCTGCAGCACGGAAAGTATCAGCTGCTGCAACTATAACCGTGCGATTGCGATCACTGATGTTCTTCATTAGTTTGGCAACGCTCGTAGTTTTTCCAGTTCCATTGACTCCTACAACCATAATGATTGTGGGGCGATCGGAATGGAAAGCAAGTTCCCGACTGCTCGTAGTCATCGCATTTTTTAGCGCAGTGGTTAGTGCTGCCTCAAGATTGTCAGCCTTCTCTCGCTGTGCAATCTCAATCAAAGAGTCAGCAAACTGCGCACCTAAATCGGCTTCAATCAACGTTGTGCGTAGTTCATCCCAGTCCGCACTACTCGTGCTGATGGCGCTGCGAAGCTTGTTAAAAATTTTGGAAAAGAGCGCCATTATTGAGCCTTAGGCCGTGTCACCGCATTAACCACAAACAATCGTTAAACAGATTCGGTTTCGCGAAGTCGCTGTGAGATAACTTCAGAGACACCATCGCCACGCATCGTGACGCCATAGAGCGCATCGGCGATCTCCATCGTTCGCTTTTGGTGGGTGATGATGATCAACTGAGATTTCTCGCGCAGCTCTTCAAATACTCCAAGCAGACGACCGAGGTTGGTGTCATCCAGCGCTGCTTCAACCTCATCCATAACGTAGAACGGACTTGGTCGTGCCTTGAATATTGCTACAAGCATTGCAACAGCAACAAGAGAACGTTCGCCACCAGAGAGGAGTGAGAGTCGCTTTACGCGCTTTCCAGGAGGTCTGGCTTCCACATCAACGCCGGTGAGCATCATGTTGTTGGGGTCAGTAAGGATCAAGTGGCCTTCGCCACCCGGGAAGAGACGTGCGAAGATATCTTTAAATTCACGTTCGGTATCCCGATAGGCCTGGGCAAAAATTTCTACAACTTTGTCATCAACTTCTTTAATGATGTCCAAAAGATCTTTCTTAGTCTTCTTGAGATCTTCAAGCTGTTCGGCGAGATAACGTAACCGCTCCTCGTGAGCGTTGTACTCCTCAAGAGCAAGTGGATTGATTTTGCCAAGCATGGCAAGACCACGTTCTGCCTGAGCCAACCGCTTCTCTTGTTGATCGCGGCGATATGGGATCAGATCTCCCGGAATGAAATTACCTTCTTCATCTTCGATCAGAGTTGGTACATCGTTCTCTGGTCCATACTCTGCAAGAAGCGTGGCTACGTCTATGCCAAGTTCCTCTACAGCGCGAGTCTCTAGCTGCTCAATGCGCATGCGTTGCTCGGCGCGTGCGATCTCATCTTGATGAACGCTCGAAGTAAGTTGCTCAAGCTCTGTTGTGAGTTCGCGAATCTTGCCACGAATTGAGAGGGTCTCACCCTCGCGATCAGCCCGCGCCGCTTCTAACCGCTCGCGTTCTGTGAGTGCCTTAGAGATGGTGACTTCGATTTGAATAAGGGCTTCATACGCGCAGTCAGCAATCTCTTGCGCATGCTTAGCTGCGATCGCTCGTTGCTCCATACGAGCAATCGCCTTGACTGCATTGTCGCGCTGGGCTTGCGCAGCACTTTCAAGTGCACGAGCACGTGCCCCAATCGCAGTTACGCGTTCTTCAAGAGTACGCAGCTCCAAACGTGATTCCACTTGGGTGCTTCGAATATAAGCGACTTTGGCGCGTAATTCTTCACGCAGGGTCGTATCAGGTTCTTCAGGCAAGACCGTTGATTCAAATTGCGCGATTGCACTCTGTAGATCATTTTCATCGTGCGTGCGCTGTTCAGTTGCAGCGCTAATAGATGCTGCCAATCGATCAAGCTCGGCTTGCGCGCTCTTTACATTTTGGCCAGCCACTGCCATTTGTTCTGCCAAGCCAGACATTTTTGCATCTGACTCATTAAGTCCAGCAAGAGCGAGATCGTGAGCCTTTTGTGCAACTTCGAGGCGTGATTGCGCCGAGGCCAATTCAAATTTCAAGGTTTCGCAGGTCGCGACCGTCTCATTAAGTTCGCTGCGCGTGCGTTCGATGAGCGAGGAGATTTCAATTGCGCTATTTGAGCCAGCAGAGCCACCACGGACCCGATTGCGACTTACTAGATCACCATCGCGAGTAACTGCGACAATCCCAGTATTCTCATCAACTACGCGTCGTGCCTGCTCTAGTGAGTCGACTGCAACGACACCAGCTAAAAGAGCGGTGAGCATCGGCTCTAAACCATCAGAGTTAATGAGTGATGCAAGTGGTGTTAAGCCAGTAGGAATTCCGCGCGCGGAAGAGTAATCGCCATCGATGACGAGCAGCTCAGATTGCCCGGCAGATTCGGACTTAAGCATTCCGAGTGCAGCAACAGCAGATGAGAGATCAGATACAACGACCGAATCAGCTAGCGGTCCAAGTGCAGCTGCTACTGCGGCTTCCCAACCTGCTGAGACAGAGATCAGCGCCGAGAGTCGACCACGAGAGTTTGTGCCACCCCGGCCTTCCAGAATTGCTGCGCCGCCATCGCGATGAAGGAGCGACTCTTCAAGTGCGGCCAAGCGAGCTGTTAATCCTGCACGATCACGACTAGCACCCTGCTCACGTTCGAGGAGCGCTGCGTGCCCTACAACTAATTTTTCAAGTTCGGCTTTTGCCTTTTCGTAAACCGAATCTAACTCTGGCTCAAAGCGATCGACGCCTGCGATCTCTGCCTCAAGTTCTGCAAAGGTAGTTCTAAAGGAGTTCAGGCGTGCAGCGGCTTCATTCTGTGCTGCGCTCAGGCGAGCTAGTTCAGCTTCGGTCGCATCGATGCGAGCACGTAGGCCGTTGATGTGACCCTCTTGTCTAGCAGTGCCTTCACGTTGATCGGAAACTGCCCGCAGAGCTGCTGCAACACGACTCTCTTCTTGTGAGAGTTCTGCTTCCATCACTCTGAGTTCTTCAGTAATCTCATCAAGTTTGGTTTTTGCTGCTTCGCGCTCTGCTATCTGCTCCTGCTCTTGTGCGCGAAGAGTAAGCGCTTCTGCATCCATACTCTCTGGATCGCGTCCTTGAGCTCTAGCATCTTCACGCTCTTCGGAGAGGAAGCGTGCTCGCTCTGAAGCCAGTGACTGAATACCGCGGAATTTTTCACGCTGCGCAGTCAGACGGTAGTAATTTTCTTGAGCAGCTACTAATAGTGGATTTTCTTGAAGTGAGATTGAATCGAGTTCGCTCTCACGAGCACGAGCTGTATTGAGTTGTGATTCCACAAGATCGCGTCGACCGCGAAGTGAGGTCTCATCTGCAACCTCTGTTTCAAAGGCACCCTTAAGCGAGATCAAATCATCAGCAAGTAGACGCAGGCGCGCATCTCTTGCATCAGATTGAATGATCGATGCCTTGCGGGCAACTTCCGCCTGTTTGCCAAGTGGCTTGAGTTGGCGACGAAGTTCAACAGTGAGATCTTGAATTCGAGCAAGGTTTCCTTGCATTGAATCTAATTTGCGAAGCGCTTTCTCTTTGCGCTTACGATGCTTGAGTACACCAGCTGCTTCTTCAATAAATGCACGACGCTCTTCTGGATTTGCAAGCAAGATTGCATCAAGCTGACCCTGACCAACAATCACGTGCATCTCGCGACCAATGCCGCTATCGCTAAGCAATTCTTGAATATCTAGCAGTCTGGTGGTCTCACCGTTGAGTTGATATTCACTGGTGCCGTTGCGAAACAAGATACGAGTGATGGTGACTTCAGAGAACTCGATTGGCAGAACGCCATCTGAATTATCAATCGTTACGGAAACTTCAGCGCGACCAAGAGGTGCGCGTCCAGAAGTGCCCGCGAAGATGACATCTTCCATCTTGCCACCACGGAGTGATTTTGCGCCTTGCTCACCCATAACCCATGAGAGCGCATCAACAACGTTTGATTTTCCAGAGCCGTTTGGCCCCACAACGCAGGTGATTCCTTCTTCTAGAAGGAGCGTTGTCGATGAGGCAAAGGACTTAAATCCCTTGAGGGTCATGCTCTTCAAATACACGGGGTTAACCTATCTAAAAAGGTTGCCCAACCTGTAAATGCGCGGAGTGCGAAACTCTTTACTTCGACTTGAGAGTATCGAGCGCAAGTTTTGCTGCAATCTGCTCGGCCTGCCGCTTACTTTTTCCGTTGCCCCACGCATATTGCGTCCCATTGACGATAGCTCGCGCAGTGAAACTTTTATCGTGATCTGGGCCGGACTCTTGAATCTCATACTCGGCCACGCCATAACCCAATGCAGCGGACAACTCTTGTAAAGCGCTCTTAGAGTCCACTCCTCCGCCCTCGGAGATTACGCGATCGAGTACTGGGGTAAGCCAACCAAGAAGTATCTGCTGGGTCGCAGCCAAGCCATTGTCTAAATAGATTGCACCAATCACGGCTTCAAAGGAGTCAGCAAGAATCGAGTTCTTGTCACGGCCACCAGTGACTTCTTCGCCTTTGCCGATACGCAGGTAGTCACCGAGTTGAAGTGACCTCGCAAGATCAGCCAGCGCCTGGGTATTGACGACGCTAGATCGAAGTGGTGAAAGTCTGCTCTCGTCCAAATCCGGAAAGCGACGGTAAAGCTCTTCGGTAATGATGAGGCCAAGAACGCTATCGCCTAAAAATTCCAAACGTTCGTTGGTAGGAATTCCACCCGACTCATAAGCAAATGAGCGGTGGGTAAGAGCGAGTTCGATGAGATTCTGTGATACAGAGATATCTAGTCTCTTACTTAATCTGCTAGCGAGTAACTCACTATCGAGATTGTTCTGATGCGAGCGAGAGCTCAGATCAAACCCCTCAGACCTCGAGAACTTGACGACGGTTGTAGGTGCCACATGTTGGGCACGCGGTGTGCTGCAACTTTGGTTGTTGGCACTGACCGCAGAGTGAGGTTGCTGCAGGAGTTGTCTTCCATGAGCTACGGCGTGAGCGTGTGCGTGAACGCGACATCTTTCGCTTTGGGACTGGCATGGTTTCACTCCTAAGTTTCGTTTACTGCAAGAAGAGAATTATCCCCCAAATGGCCAAAATAGCCAAAACGAGACCAATCATCGCCGACATATCTACAGCTCCTGCCTCACGAGGATGGACTGGACCAATTTTCCAGTCCCGCCCAGCGGATATCGGTCACCGCATGCTCGTGACCTTCGGGCAAGAGCTCCCAGCGAATCCCGCAACCTTGGCAGAGCCCCTCGCAATCCTTGCTGCAGAGTGGGTTAATCGGCATATTGAGGATCACGGCATCCCGGATCGGCCCTTCAAGGTCAATCAGATCGCCCTGCATCCAGAGCTGCTCATCTTCATCCTCGACAATGATCTCGGCCGCAGCGGTGCCTTTCTTCTTATTGCCACCCTGCCTGGCTTCTCTTGGATCAGGCTCATAGTTGAAGAGCTCGGTGAAAGTTTCATCGATATCGAAGGTAACCGGCTCAAGGCAGCGCGTGCACTCCCCAACCGCCTCTGCGCGTACATCGCCCGTGACCAGCACTCCTTCGGCCACTGCCTGTAGGCGAAGGTCTACATAGATTGGTTCATCGGCAGATATTGCAAGGAGAGGAATTCCCACTGGCGCGTGCTCATCGATCGTGAGCTCATACTCACGCATCTCACCAGCACGACGTGGCAGATCATGTGCGTTAAATATAAAAGATGTCATGACGAACTCCCTTCCAAACCTGAATTACCCAATAAGACTTGAAAAAATTTAAGAACGTTAATCTGCAAGCTCGGAGAGGATGTTCTTGTCATCAACTCCGGCAAGCTTCTCACGGCCTCGATGAACAACATCCAAGGTCTTATTAAGAATAACTTCAAGAGTTGCAAGGCGGGAATCAATATAACTCTCGATCTCCTCGCGCTCCACTCGAGCTTGCTCTTGCACCTCGGCAAGAATTCTCTGTGATTGCGCACGTGCAGCACTCACGATTTCGGTCTGTTCGACCATTCGAGCGACTTCTTCTCGTGCTTGAGCTATTAATGAGTCTGCGCTCATACGTGCTTCTTCAAGAATGAGATCTCGGGTGGAGATAATTTCCTGTGCAGTTGCAATGTTAGAAGGCATTGCGCCTTGTGCGTAATCAAGAATTTCGAGCAACTCGCCTCGGTTAACGACACAACTCGCAGAGAGTGGTACTCCACGTGCTTCTTCAACCATGGTGATAGCGCTCTGGAGTCGTTCTACAACATCCAAACCTGCGACATTCTGAGAATCCATAATAAGTGCTCCTGCCTCTAGTTCAGTCTAGTTGAAGCCACATGAGCTAATCGCTCTTGCAACCGGCTCACGAGTGATGCGGGAATATAACTTGATACATCGCCTTGATAGCTAGCGATCTCTTTCACTAACGAAGATGATAAGAATGAGTGAGCCGGAGCGGTAGACATAAAGAGAGTTTCAATCCCCTTAAGTTGAAAATTGATCTGCGACATTTGAAGTTCATAGTCAAAATCTGTGACAGCTCGCAACCCTTTTACAATAATCGGAATCTCTTTCTCAACGCAGTAATCAACGAGGAGTCCCGACCATGAATCTACTTTTACATTTGGAAATTGAACAGTAACTTCTTGAATCATCTCGATTCGTTCAGCGACCGTAAAGAGCGATGATTTGGTTTGGTTAACCAAGACCGCGATCACTACCTCATCAAACATCTTGCTTGCCCGTTCGACAATATCGAGATGGCCGAAGGTGATTGGATCAAACGACCCAGGGCAGACGACGCGTTTCACGGTAAAACGCTAGCAGAGTAGCCGCCGTAGAAGATACTTCCCTGTCCATATGAGCGCACTTTCTCCAACTCCAATTGCGCTGGCCAGCTAAAAGGTGCGCCTTTGCTCTCACGCTCGATTGCAATAATCCCCCGAGGATCGAGCAATTCGCGCCTCACGATCACTTCTAGAAGTTTTTCTACCTGATCATTTGTATAACCGTATGGCGGATCCATAAAAATTATGTCAAATTTCTGCCCGTCGGATAAAAGTGCGTTCTCAGATTCCAAATATTTTTCAACTTCAGTATGGAAGAGTCGGGATTTACCTGTTGGGCTTTTTACCAAAGCGAAATTTGTTAAGGCGAGATTTCCCACTTCACCATTGGCTTCCACCGCGCAGACAACTTTTGCGCCACGAGAGAGTGCTTCAACTCCGACCGCACCACTTCCCGCGAAGAGATCAAGAAAGCGCAAGCCCTCCAGGCTGCCAACACTGCCTAATCTGCCAAACGTTGATTCAAGAAATGAGAAGAGCCCTTCGCGTGCACGATCTGACGTGGGGCGAACTCGCGTATCACTTGGCGAGAGAAGAGTCTTCCCTTTTGCGCTACCTGCAATGATTCTCACCGCTTACCCCTTGTCCATATAAGCACTTGTCTGCGCCTCTGCCAACTTCGCCACTGCACTTGCTAATTGTGGCATCTTCAGCAACTCTGGATCATTCTGCACGAGAGATTGCGCGATTGTTCGCGCGCGCTCGATCAATGGTTCATCGCGCAATACTCTTAAAAGTCGTAGCTGGGACTTCAAGCCAGATTGCGACTTTCCCAGGACATCGCCTTCACTTCGTTGTTCTAGATCAATTCGTGCTAACTCAAAACCATCCAATGTCTGCGCAACCGCTTCTAACCGTTGCATTGCAGGACTCTCCTCTTGGGCAGCACTCACTAGCAAACAGAGGCCTGGCACCGAGCCTCGACCAACTCGCCCACGAAGCTGATGTAATTGGGATACGCCAAATCGATCGGCATCCATGATGATCATCATCGATGCGTTCGGAACATCCACACCTACTTCAATGACGGTCGTAGCGACTAGTACATCGATCTCACCGTGAGCAAAAGCCCGCATGGTGGCTTCTTTCAATTCAGCGCTCTGTTGTCCGTGAAGCGGCGCCACTTTAATTCCAGAAAGTGGCCCGAGCGCCAATTCCGGTGCAAGCACTTCAACGCTAGACATCTCGGACTTCTCGTGAGATTTATCTTCAGATCCTTCAGGGCTCGCATCATTTGGACCGACTCCATAAATCATTCTGGCGATTTCGCGATCTCGCTGCGTCATCATGTCATCTTCGCTCTGCTGTGGATTGATGCGCGGAGCAACCACATAAACCTGATGACCGAGTGCCACTTCTTCGCGCACACGTTGCCAGGCTCGTTCAAGATAATGCGGCTTCTGCGCCAACGGAACAACATGCGTGGTGATTGGCGTTCTACCACCGGGCAATTGTCGCAGCGTAGACACTTCCAAATCTCCAAATATCGTCATAGCGACCGTACGAGGAATCGGCGTGGCAGTCATCACGAGTAGATGCGGAGGTGTGTGAGCTTTTGATCGAAGCGCATCGCGTTGTTCTACCCCAAAGCGATGTTGTTCGTCCACAACTACCAGAGCTAAATCTTTAAAGTCAACGCCTTCGCTGAGCAGTGCGTGCGTCCCGATAACTATTCCCGCTTGCCCGCTTTTAATTCGCGAAAGCGCTTCACGTTTTGCCGCAGCGCTCATGGAGCCCGTAAGAAGCGCAACCTGTGTACCTAGCAGATCCGCACCTAAAGTCCCTGCCTCTGCAAGCGGACCGAGCAGTCTCGTGATTGTAGAAAAGTGTTGTGCGGCCAAAACTTCAGTTGGAGCCAAGAGCGCTGCTTGGCCACCGCTGTCAATGGCAATCAACATCGCTCGCAGTGCAACAACTGTTTTACCAGAACCCACTTCACCCTGAAGCAAACGATGCATTGGATGTGGTTTTGCCATCTCTGTTGCGATTTCATCATTGACAAGTCGTTGACCTTCGGTAAATTCAAATGGCAACCTGGATTCAAAGGCGGTTACTAATCTATCTGCGATCACGGGACGAGCGACTGTGGCTTGCGCGGAGATTCGTGCCTTGCGTTGTGCAAGAACAACTTGAAGTAAGAGCGCTTCATCAAAAGTAAGTCGTTCGCGCGAACGCACCGCATCTTCTAGCGTTGGTGGCGTGTGAATCCAACGAATTGCCTCATCTAAACGTGGCAGCGATAAGCGAGCGCAGAGCTCGTCATCAAGAAAGTCTTCGAGTGGTTCCAATCCATCGAGAATGATCTCCATGCATTGCGCGATCTTCCACGACGGAAGTTTGGATGAGGATGGGTAGACCGGGAGAAATTTGCCGGCAAATCCCGCAATCGCTTGATCCACATCGCTGCCATCGGGAATCAGTTGATAATCAGGGTGCGAGAGCTGACGCTTGCCGTTGAAGAGCCCGACCTTGCCCGCGAACATTCCAGTGCGGCCCACGCGCAGTTCCTTTTCCCGCCATGGTTGGTTGAAGAAGGTCAACCACATCTTCGCTGAGCCGTCGGTGACGACGACTTCAAGGATGGTTCGCCCGCTTGCCCGCCTGAGGCTCACTGCGCTGATCTCCGCCAAGACTGTCACCTCTTCGCCGTCGATCAACTCGGAGATATCCGACAACTCCCCTCGGACCACATAGCGGCGTGGGTAATGTTCAAGGAGTTGCCCTACCGTGGTGTAGCCGAAGGCGTTTTCCAGCGCCTTGGCGGTCTTATCGCCGAGAACCCTGGTCAGGTCGGTCTCTGGGCTACTCATGTGGCTATTGTGCCAACTTTCGGGATAGATCGGGTTGCTGGGGTTCCTGAGGTTGCGTACTGATTAGCCTTTTTACCCCCTCGGGCGGTAACCTTTCCCTCTTAGCGCGCCAATCGAGCAGGCCTATATTTGGTCGCTCTCGTAGTGAGCTAGTAGTTACATCCGTGATCGAAGTATCCAAGATATTTCACTGAGTAAAAGGAGTCCATCGTGGCATCGAACTGCGATATCTGCGGCAAAGGCCCGAGCTTTGGCAACAACGTCTCACACTCTATGCGTAAGACACGTCGCCGCTGGAATCCAAATATCCAACGCATCAAGACCATCGTTGGTGGCTCAACAAAGCGCCAGAACGTCTGCTCAACCTGCATGAAGGCTGGCAAAGTCACTCGTTAAACCACATGCTCTTACTATTAGAGTTGTGAAGATTTATGCCCATCGTGGCGCATCCTCTGATTTTCCAGAGATGACTCGTGCTGCCTTCGAAGGCGCAATAACTCAGGGCGCCGATGGTTTTGAATGCGACCTTCGCTTAACTTCCGATAACGTCGTTGTTGCCTGGCACGATGCCGACCTGATGCGATGCGCGGGCTCGTCGCTAAAAATTGCCACAAGCACGTATGAGCAGCTGCGCGCTGCCTACCCCATCATGACTCTTGGTGAGATTCTCGCCCTTGCCATGGCACATAAGAAGGGACTAGCACTTGAAACTAAGCACCCTGTGCCGACTAGCGGCGCGATCGAGCGCGAAGTAGTCAAAATTCTCAATGAGAAAAAATTAGAAATTTCCGAGAGCGGAATCGATATCGCACTTATGTCCTTTTCCTGGCAGGCAGTGCGGCGCGCTCGTCGAATGGGGTTTTCAGCCGTGTATCTCTCGGCCCATTCCAGCAGTTACCAGTTGCTCCGATTCTTCAATCGTTTCCGATTCCATGAATCGCTTGGTCGCCGGCCTCATTCCAAGAGTGGCGCACTCTCCTACGGACCCTCGATGAGCGCCTTTCGAAAATTTGCAGCACATCGGACTCGCATCTTTGTCTGGACCGTTGATGAGATCGCAGATGCGCAGCTCTGCCTAGAACGCAGTGTTGATGTCCTTATCACGAACAAGCCTGGGTTGATCCGCCGTTCACTCGAGGACAGTTCCGGTCACATTTGAGCAGTTAATTAAAAATGCTCAAAACCTTGATGGGTTGCTGGCTGACCATCTACCCGAACACCTTTACCTAAAACCACTTTGCCGATTGTGATTGCTTGACGTGGAAAAGGTAGTTGAGGAGAAATAGTTGCAACAAAAATATGATCTTCTCCCCCGTGCAGATCAAGTCCTGGCTCAGAAATAATTTCGATGCCGACTCCAGATGCCTGCGCAATATGCGTCAACTCTGAAATCAGTCCATCGCTGACATCTGCCATAGCGCTCACACCAGCGAGTGCGAAATCCTGGGCTGCTTTGTAATCGACAATCGGGCGCCTGTGGTGCGCGCTACGCTCATCGTGCACACCCGCGCGCAATAATTCCAATCCTGCTGCAGATTTGCCAGGTAGATCGCTAATAATCACGTACTCCCCCGGCTTTGCTCCGCTTCTTGTGATGGGATCTTTGATTGAACCAAAGAGGGCCAAGGAGATGACGAGAGTTTCGGATCGGGTGAGATCACCCCCGACCACCACGGCTCCTACCTTGGAGGCTTCATCAACAATTCCGCGAGCGAGTTCACTTGCCTGCTCAACCGTAAAATTCTTTGGAACTGCAGCACTCACTAATATGAAATCTGGTAGCCCGCCCATTGCAAAGATATCTGCAAGATTGGCTGCTGTAACTTTTGCGCCGATGTCAAAGAGGCTAGACCACTCGCGATTAAAGTGCACACCTTCAACAGCCATATCAGCAGCGAGCACCGCGCGGTTGACTCCACGACTTTTAGGGAAGGTGACAACAGCGCCATCATCTCCGATCCCGATTTCCACTCGTTCATGCGGGGTGGCGCCAAAAATCGCACTAAGGGCAGAGAGGAGTTCAGATTCGCTAGCCATATAACCGAGCCTTTCTCCCTTTCACTCCTATAGAACTGCATTCGGAGAATAAATGTCTGTCGCCGAGCGCACTTTGGGAGTAGCCTATTGCTCACGGGAGCTGCAGCGAAGCAGCACTGAGTTCCAACAAGCGCTCACCACGATTTCTAGGAGTTCACATGTCAGTTCAGGTATATATCTTGATTCAAACCGATGTAGGCAAGGCTGGCAGTGTTGCAAAAGCGGTAAGTGCGATTCCAGGAGTCACTCTGGCAGAGGCCGTCACAGGTCCATACGACGTTGTCATGCGTGCTGAGGCTCCAAGCATGGAAGATCTTGGTCGATCTATCTTGTCCAAAGTTCAAGCAGTCGCTGGTATTACCCGTACCCTCACCTGCCCGGTTACTGTCTACTAAGATTTATACGAGTAAATAGTTCGCCGCTCTCACCTTCGAGCCAGGCAGCACTTAATCCCATGCACTCAGTCACCCCAGTCATTCTTGTCATTCAAAATGATGAGACTGATCCTCCGCACCTCGTTGGCAGATGGTTGGAAGAAGTCGGATATCAACTTCGGCTCATCAGAGCAGATCTCGGAGAAATGGTCCCAAGAACTGTCCCTGACGATGTCACTGCGCTTCTTGCCTTAGGTGGCCATATGGGCGCGCTCGATGATCATGTAGCACCATGGCTTGCAGATGAACGAGCCTTGCTCTCAGACGCCGTAAGTCGAGATATTCCAATATTAGGAATCTGCTTGGGCGCGCAGTTGCTGGCAATTGCTGCTGGCGGCGTTGTCTCTCGAGCAGCGAGCGGTGAAATTGGGGTTTTCTCAATGGAACCGACTCGCGAGGCAGCGAGCGATCCTATTTTTGATATACCCGCAGGCACATATGCAATGCAATGGCATGAGGATGAAGTTTCGGTTCTACCGCAAAATGCAATTCGATTAGCCAGTAGTGAGCGCTGTGCCAATCAAATTTTTGCGATTGGCTCTGCAAGTTATGGCGTGCAATTTCACCCAGAGGCTGATCTCAGTATCGTTCAAGCATGGGAAGCAGAGCCTGATCACGCCTACTTAGAGTCAGGAAAGGCAAGCGTCCTTCCTGAAATAAGCGCAGCGCAATCTGATCTGTCAGCGCTCTGGAGGCCAATCATTCAACGCTGGGGAGATCTAGCGAGTAACGTGAGCCGATCGAAGTAGGGCTGCATCGATCAACGCCGAAATTATTTCGCTATAACTTCTTCCACCCTTTGCCCATAGTTTGGGATACATAGAAGTGGGGGTAAAACCCGGCATTGTGTTGAGCTCATTAATAATAATTTCACCAGAATCTGTGTAGAAGAAGTCCACACGAGCAAGTCCTTCACATCCAACCGCCTTGAAAGCAAGGACTGCTGCATCTTGGATAGCTTTTTCAACTCCATCAGGTAAGTCTTGCGGGAAGCGAACTTCGGTCGCATTATCAAGATACTTCGCTTCAAAATCATAAAATTCATGGTTCCCAAGAATTTTAATTTCACCGACCGGTGATGGATGTGCAATGCCAGCAATCTCTAAAACAGCACACTCGATTTCACGTCCGACTATCGCTTCTTCGACAATCACTTTGGTATCGAACTCGGATGCGTAGTCGATTGCTTTTTTAAGTTCATCAAAGTTTTTCACTTTCGATGTGCCTCGACTTGAACCACTACGAGCAGGTTTAACAAAGAGCGGATAAGTAAGACCCTCAATCTGGCCGGCACTCCATTGACCAGCGATCAGAACTACGCCAGGAGCAACAGTGAGTCCATGTGCGGAAAAAATTGGCTTGGCAAAAGATTTGTCCATGGCTACTGCACTGGCTAAAACTCCAGATCCCACATAGCGAATGCCTGCTACCTCGCATAGGCCTTGGATCGTTCCATCTTCGCCGTAAGGTCCATGCAAAATCGGAAAAATGAGATCTAATGTGAGCGCTTGACCGTTCACGCTAAAGCCATGGAGATCGGCTGTAATCGCAGGCAGGGTTGGATCAATCTCAGGTAGTTTGCCCTCACGTATCTCTAGGCGAGAAGCATCTGGCAGAAGTACCCATTTTCCAGCACGTGTAATTCCGATAAGTATCGGCTCAAAGCGATCTCGATCAATAGCACTCATGATTCCGCCTGCCGAGATACACGAGATCTCGTGCTCGCTTGATTGTCCGCCGCAGAGAATTCCCACTCGTAGTTTTGACATCTAAATCTCCGCTCGAGTGCTGACAGTCATGAGCCGTTCCATCGCTTCTTCTGGAGTTACACCGCCTGCTACAAATGCCGCCACAACCTCAATAATAGGTACTTCGACTCCGACTCGATGCGCTAATTCCAAAATGGCATTTGCAGATGCAACACCTTCAACGGTCTTGGCCACTTCTTCTCGTGCTCGCTCCATGGAGCCCGTGCGTCCAAATGCTTCGCCAAATGTTCGATTGCGTGAGAGCGCAGAACCGCAACTAGCGACAATATCGCCCATGCCTGCTAAGCCCAGAAAAGTAAGTGGCTGTGCGCCATAGCCTGCACCAAATCGAGCAACCTCAGAAAGACCGCGCGTAATGACCATTGCTTGGGTATTTTCTCCCAAGTCCATTCCGATCGTCATGCCAACGGCAAGTGCGATCACGCTCTTTGCAGCCCCGGCCAATTCGCAACCAATGAGGTCATCTGATGGATAAATCCGAAAATACTTCGTCGTGAAAAGATCGACAATAAGTTGTGAAATTGCGGGATTGCTCGATGCACCTACAGCTCCCGCAGGTTGACGTAGCGCTAACTCGCCAGCCAGATTCGGTCCTGTTATAAGTCCAATCAGTTCATCAGATAGTGCAAGTTCTTCTTTAATTACTTCGGTCATTCGAGCCATCGTGCTCGCCTCGATACCCTTGAGGGTGGAGATAACAGGAACATTTCTAGGGAAATGTCCCGACCACGACTTGAGGTTCTCTCGCAAACTTTGCGCAGGAATAGCCAAGATCAAAGCTTCGCCAAAAGAGAAAGCCTCTTCGATCTTTGTTGTTGCGCGTAACTGAGTTGGCAAAATAACGTCGGGCAAAAATTTTTCATTACGGTGGTCAGAATTGATCTGAGCTATTACCTCTGAATTTCGACCCCAGACCAGGACCTCGTGACCAGCATCGCAGAGAACTTGGGCCAGGGTTGTACCCCAAGCCCCAGATCCCAAAACCGAGACACGTGTCATTACTTCTCCTTCTTAAAATTACCAAAGCGCGGTAGTTCTGACTGATGTGGGTCAAAGATCGCAGCAGGGGCATATTCTCCCCTAATTTCTTCAAGCAAGTGCGTTATTGCCGACATCGCATACTGCGTGGCTGCCACCATTGCAGCGTGATCATCTTCCATGCCATACCATGGTGAAAAATCCAATGCAGGACCAGCTATGACTGTCACCTTCCTACGCCGCCATATTCGCGGCAACTTTGCATAAGGGGCCAAGATCTCTTGTGCTCCCCACTGTGCACATGGAATAACGGGTGCGTGCGTCATCACTGCAAGCCTGGCCAATCCAGTCTTTGCTCGCATCGGCCAGAGTTCTGGATCTCGAGTGAGAGTTCCTTCTGGGTAAACGCCTAAACAATGCCCAGAAGCAAGAAAGGCCAACGCGTGTGGCAGCGCTCTGGCAGCTTTGCCAGCACCTTCGCGATCGACTGGCACTTGTTGGGCATTGCGAAGAACTCGTCCAACTAACGGAATGGTAAAGAGAGAGGCTTTTGCGAGAAAGCGCACCGCACGACCATTACCGTAAAGAAAATGCGCAAAGATCAAGGAATCTGCATAGGAGATGTGATTGGAGATCGCAATCATGGGACCTGATTGCGGAATATTCTCGGCGCCGCGCCAATCACGCTTTGTTAACGCCTTGAGGAGTGGAATAACAAAAAAACCACCAATGCGAAAAGTTCTATTGGCCCCAAGTGGCGTCCCAGTTGGTGGTGGATAACTCGGCAGCTGCTCCACCTGGCTCATGCGCTCAGTTTATAACTTGTCGTGAAAATTACTCTGTACCCACCGAAGTCAGCGCATTATTTAGCAATTACACCTATAAAGTAAAATAGCGGAGACCGCGTAGGGCCTCCGCTATTTTAAGAAGTGTAGTGATTAACGCTTCTTTGTAACCTTCTTTGCTGCTGCCTTCTTAGCAGGAGCCTTCTTAACAACCTTCTTTACTGCTGCCTTCTTAGCAGGAGCCTTCTTGGCTGCAGGCTTAGCGACAGGCTTAGCAACGACCTTTACAGGTGGCTTTGGAGCTGCTTCGAGCTTACGTGCGCCAGAGATGATCTCCTTGAGCGCCTTTGCAGGAAGGAAGCGAACCTTCTTGCTTGCCTTGATCTGAATGGTCTCACCTGTGAATGGGTTACGACCTTTACGAGCTGGACGATCAACTTTCTTAAACTTACCGAAATCGTTGATCATGACATCGTCGCCCTTTGAGATATTGCGAACGATTGCGTCAAAAACTACATCTACCGCACGAGCGGCTTCCTTCTTACTGTCACCAAACTGTGGTGCCAAATAAGCGATGAACTGGGCCTTGTTCATTTCTTCCCCTTAAATACGCGTATTTCTTAGGCTTTTGCCTACGTGATCGGAAATCTACGCGGGTGATGCACAAAGGGTGAGTATTCATGCGGGCGTGTCGCACGATAAAAATCAAGAAAAAACGCACTTTTTACGCGTAAAAAACTCTAAATTACAACTCGAGAGTTCTTTCATCAGCGCAAAAAGTGCGTCAATCTTTCGCTTTTTAAGCGTAAAACATTGGTTTTACGCTTAAAAATGCGTGTTATCAAACCTTAGCTGGAAGTGTCTGTGGCTTAAATGAAGGTCGTTTAGCTTCAAAAGCGCTGACATCATCGATGTGCTTGAGAGTCAGCCCGATGTCGTCAAGACCTTCCATTAAACGCCAACGGGTGTAGTCATCAATCTCAAATGGATAGACCGCATCGCCTACTCGGACATTCTTTGCTTCAAGATCAACTGTCACTGATGTCACTGGGGCAGCTTCAATCACATCCCAGATTTTCTCGATAATTTCTTGTGCAAGTACGACGGTGAGCAAACCGCCTTTTTGGGAATTGCCGCGGAAAATATCAGCAAAGCGACTAGAAATTACGGCTTTAAAACCGTAGTTTTGAAGAGCCCAGACTGCGTGCTCACGTGAAGATCCTGTTCCAAAGTCTGCACCTGCAACCAAGATTGTTCCTTGGGCAAACTCCGGCTTGTTGAGAACAAACTCCGGGTCATTGCGCCATGCAGCGAAGAGTCCATCTTCAAAACCACTCTTCGTTACTCGCTTGAGGTAAACGGCAGGAATGATCTGGTCTGTATCGACATTGGAACGGCGAAGTGGAACAGCTGTACCTGTGTGCGAAATAAATTTTTCCATATCTGTCTCCCCCTTAGAGATCTGCTGGCGATGAAAGTGTCCCGCGGATTGCTGTAGCTGCTGCTACGAGTGGGCTCACTAGGTGTGTCCGTCCACCTTTGCCCTGACGTCCTTCAAAGTTGCGATTAGATGTAGATGCTGAACGCTCACCTACTGATAGTTGATCAGGATTCATACCAAGACACATTGAGCAACCGGCTTGACGCCACTCGGCACCAAAATCAATGAAGATCTTGTCGAGTCCTTCACTCTCTGCCTGTAACCGCACCTTTGCTGAGCCAGGTACTACGAGCATGCGAAGATTCTCTGCAATCTTCTTGCCCTTGATCACTTCTGCGGCAGCGCGCAGATCTTCGATGCGACCATTTGTACAAGAACCCAAGAAGACGGTATCTACTTTGATGGATTTAAATGGTTGACCGGCTTCAAGACCCATATAAGTGAGCGCACGCTCAGCTGCTCCTACTTCTTCAGGATCTGAGAAATCTGTTGGGTTCGGCACGCTTCCGTTAAGAGGGGCGCCTTGACCTGGATTTGTTCCCCACGTAATAAACGGTGAGAGTTCATCGGCATTAATAGTGATTTCTGCATCAAATACCGCATCATCATCGCTCTTCAGGGTTTTCCAGTATGCAAGAGCCGCATCCCAATCAGCGCCTTGTGGAGCGTGTGGCTTATCTTTTACGTAGGCAAAAGTTGTCTCATCTGGCGCGATCAGGCCAGCGCGAGCACCTGCTTCAATCGACATGTTGCAGATCGTCATGCGACCTTCCATCGAAAGATTGCGAATTGCAGAACCGCGATACTCGAGAACATAGCCCTGGCCTCCGCCGGTGCCAATCTTCGCGATGATCGCAAGAATGATGTCCTTAGCGGTAACTCCCGCAGGAAGTGAACCGTCGACATTGATTGCCATTGTCTTTGGTCGAACCAGTGGCAGTGTCTGAGTAGCAAGGACGTGCTCTACTTCTGAAGTACCGATACCGAATGCAAGCGCACCAAATGCACCATGCGTGGAAGTGTGCGAGTCTCCGCAAACGATTGTCATGCCAGGTTGAGTAATTCCTAGTTGGGGTCCAACAACGTGCACGATGCCTTGGTTTGCATCGCCGAGAGAGTGAATACGCACGCCAAATTCAGCAGCGTTCTTGCGAAGTGTTTCGATCTGCAAACGAGAAACTGGATCTGCAATCGGTTGATCAATATTAAGTGTTGGTGTGTTGTGGTCCTCAGTTGCGATGGTGAGGTCAGTGCGACGAACTTGGCGATTAGCTAAACGCAAACCGTCGAATGCTTGAGGAGAAGTCACTTCGTGAAGCAAGTGAAGGTCAATGTAAATGAGATCAGGCTCGCCCGCGACTTCGCGAACAACGTGGTCCGCCCAGATCTTTTCCGCTAACGTCTTTCCCATCATTTCTCCGCTTCTTACTTGCATCTCAATATATAAGATGGTAGTATTAGATTATGGACAAGAAGAATAGCGGAGTCGGCGTCTTAGACAAATCCGTGCGCATCCTCGCCACGCTGGAAGCAGGCCCACACTCGCTCTCTGAACTAGTGAGCGCCACAAAAATTGCTCGACCTACCGCACACCGACTTGCCGTTGCCTTGGAGTTTCATCGCCTTGTCACCAGAGATCTGATGGGTCGCTTTGTGCTTGGTGCACGCGCGGCAGAACTCGCATCTGCAGCTGGCGAGGATCGCCTACTCGCTGTTGCAGCCCCTGCATTAGCTGCTCTCCGTGATGCATCTGGTGAGAGTGCTCAGCTTTATCGCCGCCAAGGAGACCAACGTATTTGTGTAGCGACCGCCGAACGTCTATCCGGACTTCGGGATTCGGTTCCTGTCGGCACAGTACTTACTATGCAGGCAGGTTCGGCTGCTCAAATTCTGCTCGCATGGGAAGACCCCGAGAAACTTCATCGTGGCCTAGTCAATGCAAAATTCACTGCAGCAAGTTTATCTGCGGTGCGACGCAGAGGATGGGCGCAGTCAGTGGGTGAACGCGAAGCTGGCGTCTGTTCGGTTTCAGCGCCTGTTCGCGGTCCAAATAACAAAGTTATAGCTGCGGTAAGTATTAGCGGCCCGATGGAACGCCTCGGTCGCCAACCTGGTCGCTTACATGCAGCACAAGTAATGGCTACTGCAGCAAGGCTAAGCGATTACCTTATTCAAGGTAAGTGAAGCCTCTTACTGCCCTTTTATTCCTCTTATTCGGGGTAAGTTCCAGGAAAAGTAAATAGATAATTCACGGAACACAATCACAACGATCGCTCCGACGACAATAGGAATAAAGCGATTGATATGAAATTCGTGGAGTGCGACGCAAGCGATTGCTCCTAATAAACACGAAGTTCCAATGGTTTCGCGATGGAGCAAAACTGGCTCTACCTGACAGAGTACGTCGCGCAACAAACCGCCGGTTACTCCCCCAACAAGCCCAAGAATCGCTGCTATCACAGCATTAACGTGCGCATTGATAGCAAATTCCGTACTAGACACAGTCGCGACAGCGAGTCCGAAAGTATCAAGACTTAACATAAATCGACCCACTGGCGCAGTGCTTCTTCGTGCAATCGTTAAGGCAACCGCTAGCCCAATTGAGAGAAATAGCCAAGGATCAAGAATCCAAGATGGTGACTTCAGAAGAAAGAGATTGCGAAGTGTTCCGCCTGAAATCGAGGAGACTGTTGCGATCAGCGTAATACCACCAAAATCCATATTCTTTGCGGCGGCAACTCGTGCGCCAACTGCAGCGAAGGCAAAGGTGGCAATAAAGTCACAGATGGTGACTAACGAACTCCAGTTGATATGATGCAAATGCACGCAGAGCTCCCACGGTTAGGCTCGACCCTTTTTTTGAGATTTATTGAGATTTATTGAGACCGACAAGCGCGGAAGTGGTAGCCCCGAAGGGATTCGAACCCTCGTAGCTGGCTTGAGAAGCCAGAGTCCTAGGCCACTAGACGACGGGGCCGCGCTTTTTCATTCATTCGCTTGGTAGTAACCAGACGAATCTCGGTCAAAAGTGAGATAAAGTCATTTTTAGTTTTTGTTGAGCGATATTGAGCGATATTGAGCGATATTGAGCGATATTGAGCGATATTGAGCGATATTGAGTTGTCGATCGAAATCGTTCGTGCTTTACAGCAGGTACTGCGCTGGGGTACCAGGACTCGAACCTAGACTCGCTGAACCAGAATCAGAAGGGCTGCCAATTACCCCATACCCCAATTCGGCCTTGTGGGCCGTCTACCGGACGCTCTCGCATCTGGCCAGACCCCGAAGGATACCCTGAATTAGAGCCCAGATAAAACTGAGTCTAAAACCCAACGGATACGAGCGAGGCTGGCATCTTTTCCGAGCAACTCCATCGATTCGAAGAGAGGTGGTGAGATATGACTTCCAGTCACCGCAATACGGACTGCTCCAAAAGCAATTCTTGGCTTGAGCCCCATCTCCTCGATCAGAGCCTTTCGCAAGACACCTTCGATTGATTCATGGCTCCACTCTGAGAGTGCAGAGAGCCGTTCAAGAGAGTTCGCCAAAACCTGCTTGCTCTGCTCATCATGAATCTTTGGAATCGATGCTTCATCGACTTCAAAATTTTCGACGAAAAGGAATTTCAGCATGGCAGGAATTTCACCAAGCGTTGCAATTCGCTCCTGAATGATGGGAAGGGCGCGGCGGACCAACGCGATCTCGCTCTCGCTTCCGGTGATCACATCTGCTCGCTTCAAAAATGGAAGTGCACGATTGAAGAAATCATCAGCGGTGAGCGCACGAATTTTGTCTCCGTTAATCGCTTCTAGCTTCTTCATATCAAATCGGGCGGGGCTTGAGTGAACGCGCTCGACCGTGAAGAGCTCGGTCAACTCCTGCATCGTCACTTCCTCGCGATCTTCACCAGGTGACCAGCCAAGTAGTGCGAGGTAATTGCAGATAGCCTCAGGCAAGTAACCCGCGTCGCGATACCACGCGATCGATACTTCACCGTTGCGCTTGGAGAGTTTGGCATTGTCTTGACCCATAACAAATGGCAAGTGAGCAAATGCTGGGTAGTCCTGCGGAGCGACACCCATGGCTTGATATACGCGAATTTGGCGCGGTGTTGATGAGAGCAAATCTTCGCCACGAAGTACATGCGTTACTTTCATCAACACATCATCAACTGCTACAGCAAGTGTGTAGAGCGGTGAACCATCTGCACGCACAAGCACGAAGTCTGGAACGAAGTTGTGATCAAAACTTACTTCACCTCGAATGAGGTCAGTGAAGGTGGTGCTGCCCTCGGGCATACGCATGCGTACAACAGGTTTACGTCCCTGCGCTTTGTAGGCGCCAATCTGCTCAGCCGTTAGTTCGCGGCAGTGGCCGTTGTAACCAGGAGCTACATTTGCTGCGCGCTGCGCTTCGCGAACCGCCTCTAGTTCTTCAGCGCTGCAATAGCAGTGGTACGCATCTTTTTGATCAAGAAACTTCTGGGCCCAGTGAGCATAGAGATCCAGACGTTGCGACTGTAAGTACGGACCGTACCCTCCCCCAACTTCAGGGCCTTCATCCCAGCCAAGTCCAAGCCACGTGAGCGTGTCGATAGCGGCCTGGATGTACTCATCTGTCACACGCTCGCGATCAGTGTCTTCGATGCGAAAGATAAAGGTACCGCCGGTGTGGCGAGCATAAGCCCAGTCAAAGAGCGCGGTGCGAATATTTCCGACGTGGAGATCTCCGGTAGGCGAAGGGGCAAAGCGTACGCGTACTGGTTTTTCCGTGGAACTAGCGGGACTATTTGACACGTTCTGACACCTTATTCGTAAGAGTTCCGATTCCATCAATTGTGATGCTTACTTCTGAACCTGCAGGCATCGCTCCGATTCCGGCGGGGGTTCCAGTCAAAATTACATCGCCAGGCAGAAGCGTCATGACGCTGCTGACAAATTCAATGATTGTTGGAATATCAAAGATCAGCGAAGAGATTGGCTCATTCTGACGAATCTCTTCATTGAGGCGAGTAGTGATGACTTGAGATCCTGGCACAAACTCAGTTTCAATCCATGGGCCAAGTGGGCAGAAGGAGTCGAATCCTTTTGCTCGTGTCCATTGACCGTCTTTCTTCTGCAGATCTCTTGAAGTCACATCATTGCCAATGGTGTAGCCAAAAATCACGTCGGAGTAACGTTCTCTTGGAACGTCTTTGCAAATACGCCCAATAACGATTGCAAGTTCACCCTCGTAGTCGATCGATGCGGCCATGCGTGGCCACACGATGGTGTCGCCGGGCCCGATGACAGAAGTATTGGGCTTAAGGAAAATAATTGGCTCATCTGGTACCGCTGAATTCATCTCAGCAGCATGGTCGGCATAATTTTTGCCCACAGCTACAACTTTGCTCCGTGGTAGGACCGGAGCTAGAACCTTCACCTCTGAAAGATGAACCGTGCTCTGGGTGGGAACGATGCCTTGATAGAGCGGATCACCCTTAAGAACAAGGAGTTCGTCCTTGTCATTGAGAACACCAAAAAGTGGGTCACTACCCAATCCAGCTGACTCCTGCGGGGTGAATCGAACGATACGCATTGGGCAATCCTAGCGTGAGGAATTTGGCGCAGTTATTCGTATCGGTACGTGCTAAGACAAGCGCCTATTCCTGCTCACTTTCATTGCTTGCTGAAGGTAAGCGGGTTGCGAGGACCGAGGTTATTCGGTGGCGACGACCAGCCGGGCGCTCTGCAGTCAGACGCCAACCTGCCAAATCAATGGAGTTGCCCGCGATCGGCACACGTCCAAGGTGTTTAGCAAGTAGCCCCCCAACGCTGTCGACATCATCACGTTCATCTTCCGTGAATTCCACATCAAAAGCATCTTCAAAATCTTCGACTCGATAGCGCGCCGATATTCGCGCACTATCCTCGCTCAACCACTCAATGTCCTGAGTCTGATCGTCGTACTCATCGGCAATCTCGCCAACGATTTCTTCCAAAATATCTTCAATGGTGATCAGACCAGCCGTGCCGCCATACTCATCAATCACAATCGCCATATGGATCTGATCTCTCTGCATCTCTTTAAGTAGATCCGCAGCCGTCTTATTTTCTGGCACAAAAGTTGCTTTTCGAACAAGTTCTTCAACTCGCTCACTCTGTTCAGACTCGTGATGCTCATGAATACGGCGGGCTAAGTCCTTGACATAAACAATGCCTATTACATTATCGAGATTTTCATCAATGACTGGGATGCGCGTGAAACCTGAACGAAGAGCAAGCGATAAACCTTGCCGTAGAGTCTTATTTCCTTCCATCCAGACAATATCGATTCGTGGAACCATCAGCTCACGCACCAAGGTTTCACCCAAATCAAAGACTGACTGAATCATCTCGCGCTGAGACTCAACGATCACTCCTTGGCTCGCAGCCTGATCGACAATGGCGCGAACTTCGACTTCGCTCAATGATGCATGTGGGAGGTTGATTCCAATGCGCTTGAAAAACTTGGATATTCTCGAAACGTGCACTTCATGTGAACTCATTTCTGCAGCCGCTGCCAATCAACCAAAATCTTCTCTTGCAACGCGAACATCACTTTCTCATCCTCTTTCTCAGCATGGTCATAGCCGATGCAATGAAGAATGCCGTGAATAGTCAACAGATGTAATTCAGAATCAAGCCCATTTTTAGCTTGAAGTGCGGCAAATTGTGGGCATAGAACGATGTCCCCGATGATCCCCGGCCCATCAGCGGCGGAGTGTGGGAGAAGTTCATCCATCGGAAAAGAGAGCACATCAGTAGGTCCAGGCAGGTCCATCCACTCCACATGAAGTTCGCTCATCCTGGCTTCATCTACCAACAAGATCTCTAGTTCACACTCGAGGTGCAGCCCCATAGCTTCGATTGCGAACTCTGCCACCGAAACGATCGGAGTCAATGAACACTCAAAGCCAGATTCATTCTCAATCAAGACTGCCACTGCTAGATCACACTCGCTTTTGAATAGGCGTTGACTATGTCGCCAACTAAGCGATTGCGAACTACATCTTCGGCGGTTAAATCCATAAATGAGATGCCATCGATATCAGCAAGGATTTCGCGAACCACTTTTAACCCTGATTTAGTACCGTGCGGAAGATCTACTTGGGTGATATCCCCAGTGATCACCATCTTTGAACCAAAGCCAAGTCTGGTCAAAAACATCTTCATCTGTTCAGCGCTCGTGTTTTGCGCTTCATCTAAAATCACAAAGGCGTCGTTGAGTGTACGTCCACGCATATAGGCCAGCGGTGCGATTTCAATGATTCCCGATTGCATCAGCCTAGGGATTGATTCTTGATCGATCATGTCGTGCAACGCATCAAAGAGCGGACGCAAATAAGGGTCGATTTTCTCTTGCAGAGTTCCCGGAAGGAAGCCCAACCGCTCTCCAGCTTCAACTGCGGGTCTGGTCAAAATAATCCTATTAACCTCTTTGGATTGCAGTGCCGAAATTGCTTTAGCCATCGCAAGATAAGTCTTTCCAGTTCCTGCGGGCCCCACACCAAATGTGATTGTGTTGGCATCGATCGCATCTACATAGGATTTTTGATTTGCAGTTTTAGGGCGGATCGATTTTCCACGATTACTTAAAATATTGTGCGACAGTATTTCAGCAGGGTGATCGGCAGGCACAGCTTGAATCATCGCGATTGCTTTGCGAACTGTGTCACTGGTAAGCGACTGACCAGCCCTTATGAGAACCAACAACTCCTTGATCAGTAATTCACACTGCTCGACTTCGTGATGATCGCCTTTGAGGAATATTTCATTTCCACGGACAGTGATGGTGATGCGCGGGAAAGTCTCTTCAAAGATGCGCAGGAATGCATCATGCGGACCGACAAGTGCCACCATAGAAATGGCGGTGGGGACGGTGATCGGATTGTGCTCCATTAATTTCCGATCATACGGTTAACCTGGAGGCCAGACGAACGATCGCCCGCCCAGAAGATGAAGGTGGGTATGAAAGACGCTCTGACCTGCGCTAGCGCCGGTGTTAAAAACGGTTCGATATCCGTCGAGTTGGGCTTTTTGGGCTAACTGCTCGGCGGTGCTAAAGATTTCTGCCAAAACTTCAGGATCCTCACTAGCGGTCTGCGCTGCATTCGAATGATGCTTCTTCGGAACAATCAGAATGTGTACAGGAGCTTGCGGCGTAAGATCGTTAAAGGCAACCACCGCTTCGCTCTCGTAGAGAAAGCTTGCTGGAATTTCGCCTTGGATGATCATGCAAAAAATACAACTCATACTCTGCTACCAACTTCCCATAAGTGTTTGCAAAGAAACGAGCGCCGCAAAACCAGCATGGGCCGATCGAAGCACCTGTTCACCTAGCAATACAACCATGCCGCCAGCACTTTCTAAGGCCTTGAGTTCATTCTCGCTAAGACCGCCTTCTGGGCCAATGACTATCACGATCGAGTTCTCGGTTAAGCGGTCGTTGATCTGCGTTATTCGCTGCTCGGCTTGCTCATGGAAGATAAGCAGATTGGCTTCGGATCCAAATCGGTCGAGTATGGTCTTTGTGGTGATCGGGCTTTCGATTATGGGCAACTGCAATCGGCGAGATTGCTTGGCTGCAGTCATTGCGGTAGTTGCCCACTTCTCCCCTAAATCTTCTTGCCACTTAGCGATACTGCGCTCGGACTGCCATGGAATGATGCGATCCGCCCCGGCTACTGTAAGTAATTCGATTGCTTCCTTGGCGCGATCTGATTTCATCAAAGCTTGAATAACAATCAGTTCTTGTTTTTTGCGAGCAACTTCCCCGCGCTCCAAAATGTCCACCACAAATGAGTGCTTATCTTGCGCAGCAACTTCCCCGCGAATCCATAGCCCTTTTCCATCAGCAAGCATGAGCTGGTCACCCACTGCGATTCGTAGAACTTTGAGTGCGTGGTGGGCTTCATCGCCGCTGACAACAATGTGTGAATTGTTTTCGAGCGCTGGCACGAAGAATAACGGGAGCATGTGGGTTATCGGCTATCGATTAAATGCATCGCGAAATTTGGAGAAGAAGCCGTGCTCGTGTGAATGTTTTTCACGTGAATGAATCTCAACTTCATCCAGTTTTTCATGGCGGAGCTGGGCAAATTTCCTCAGTAAATCTTCTTCTTCTCGCTTAAGTTTCTGCGGCGTTTTCACTTCTACGTGAACGATCAGATCGCCACGACCGTTTCCGCGTAACTTTGTGATACCTAGCCCTTTGAGCGTAATCGTCTCCGCGCTCTGGAAACCAGGCTTGATATCGACTTCTTGTGGACCATCGAGCGAATCAACTGTCACAGTCGTGCCCAAGGTTGCCGCCACCATAGAAATGGTGATCGAGATGTGGAGGTCTAAGCCATCTCGAACCAAGAAGCTATGTGGCTTTTCTATGATTTCAATGTAGAGATCACCGGCTGGACCGCCACCAGGACCAACCTCGCCTTGCCCACTCATCGCAATGCGATTTCCGGTTTCAACACCTGCTGGGATTTTGATCGGGATCGTGCGGCGTTCGCGGACGCGACCTTCTCCCGAGCACTCGCGGCATGGCGTCGGAATTACTGTTCCATAACCACCACAGTTGTTGCATGGCCGAGAAGTCATGACATTGCCGATGAAGGAGCGAGTTACTTGCTGAATCTCGCCACGGCCTTTACAAATTCCGCAGGTAACTGGCTGCGAAGAGTCAGCGCAGCCGCTGCCGCTGCATTTCATACAACGAACTGCGGTTTCAACAGTGATCTCTTTTTCGCATCCAAAGCAGGCTTCAAAGAGGTCAAGTTCAATACCAATCAGGGCATCTTGACCAGCACGCGCGCGACTACGTGGACCACGGCTTGATCCCCCACCAAAAAAAGCTCCGAGCAAGTCATCGAAACCAAAATTCCCACCGCCTCCAAAACCACCTTGCGAGAATGGATCTCCACCTCGGTCGTAGCGTGCCCGCTTCTCATCATCGCTTAATACTTCATAGGCAGTTGTAATCTCTTTGAATTTCTCACCGCTTGTTGGGTCTGGATTAACATCTGGGTGATATTCGCGTGCCAGTTTGCGATATGCCTTTTTGATCTCATCAGCCGATGAATCACGGCTTACTCCGAGGATGCTGTAGTAGTCAGCCATTATGAGTTACTCCCACCGATAAATCTTCCAATGTATCTGGCTACCGTATTTACGGTAGCCATTGTCACCGCATAATTCATTCTTGTTGGGCCGAGCACGCCAAGTGCACCACTGTGCGAACCTGGACCCGTGTACTGCGTTGTCACAAGGGACGTTGACTCTAAATTCTTCTCACCTTGTTCCTGACCAATGCGAACTTGCACTTCATTGGTGGCATCGGCCAGCAGGCGCAGTAGGACCACTTGTTCTTCTAGCGCCTCTAAAACGGGGTAGATCGAGCCAGCGGGTTCTTGACTGTTGTTTCTGGCTAAATTCGCCGTTCCGGCCAAAATGACCTTGTCCTCATCGGGGTATTGGATCACCGCGACTTGGTTTGTTAATTGGGCGAGCAACTTCGCTGTGCGAACAAGGAGGTCATCGAGATTATCGCTATTGCCCATAAATGTTTCGATCGCTCGTCGTTCTGCGGTCGAGAGAGGTTTGATCTGCGCAATCTTGTCGACAAAAAGTCGGTATCCGCTATTTGTTGGGATTCGACCCGCCGACGTGTGTGGTTGGGTGATCAATCCCTGGTCTTCGAGTATCGCCATCTCGTTGCGGATGGTTGCTGGTGAAACCCCGAGACTATGCTTTTCGGCGATGATCTTTGACCCCACCGGTTCTTGAGTAGCAACATACTCATCCACGATGGCGCGGAGGATTTCTAGTTGACGCTCTTGCATAAGAGCCACAATCTACTACAGACTCTCAAAAGAGGATCGACCGAACGATCCGGTCAGCTATAAGCCGCCCGGTGCGAGTCAGCACGATTCGGTTTTCTCTCCACGACTCTTGGTCGATAAAGCCAGCCCGAGCATAGTCTTCCAATTCATCCAAGCGATCGCTCTGTGGTAAATCCAGAATGCGCAACCCCTCACGTAAACGAATACGCAGCATCACGTTCTCACTTGCTCGAGCCTGTGCATCCAAAAATTCTTCATCCGCCTTGGGATCTGCGCCGGCATTAATCCGCTCGCCATATGCCCGTGGGTGCTTCACATTCCAGAAGCGTCGTCCATCAACATGGGAGTGTGCGCCTGGACCTACTCCCCACCAATTAGAACCGTTCCAATAAGCCATGTTGTGGCGGCAGTGGCTGCCTGGCTTAGACCAATTGCTCAATTCATACCAATCGAATCCAGCTCCGGTAAATTTTTCATCTGCCAATAAATATTTATCAGCGGTTTCATCATCATCCGGCATCACAACTTCACCGCGCTTGACTTGTGCACCAAGCTTTGTACCGTCTTCAACGATCAGTGCGTATGCTGAAATGTGCGTGATAGGAAGTGCAAGCGCGCTATCGACTGTAGCTTCCCAGTCACTCAGTGACTCACCCGGTGCGCCATAGATCAGATCCACGCTTACTTCGTCAAAGCCAGCCGCACGAGCGCCAACAACCGCTCGCTCCACGTTCTCTGGCTTGTGAGTCCGATCGAGTGCGGCAAGTACATGACTTGCCGCAGATTGCATTCCGAATGAGATTCGATTAATACCTGCTTCGCGCAACGCCTCAAGTGTGGCCGGGGTGACCGTGTCGGGATTTGCCTCGGTTGTAATTTCGGCTCCGTTAGCTAGATCAAAGTGGTTACCGATTGCAGAGATCACCCGACCTAAATCCGTTGGCTCCATCAAAGTTGGAGTGCCACCGCCGAAGAATATTGTGGGAACTGTAATAGGACTATGAGAACCATCTTGTGTCAGCGTGCGGTGAGCGAATTCGATCTCTTTGATCAGTTGGTCAATATATGTGCGCGAAACTCCAGAGAGATCTGAAGATATTGAGAGCTCAGAAGGTGTGTACGTGTTGAAATCGCAGTAACCACACCTGCGGGCGCAGTACGGAATGTGAACGTAGAAAGAAAGTTTTGAACTCATAGCGAGCTCACTCCTTGGCTTTCGCTTTAGCCTTATCTATATCAGCATCGGTTGTCAGCGCAGCGACGAAGGCTTCTTGTGGAACTTCGACTCGACCCACCATCTTCATGCGCTTCTTACCCTCTTTTTGCTTCTCCAAGAGTTTGCGCTTACGCGAAATGTCGCCACCATAACATTTTGCCAAAACATCTTTGCGAATAGCTCGGATGCTCTCACGAGCGATAATGCGCCCACCAATTGCAGCTTGGATTGGGATTTCAAATTGCTGACGAGGGATAAGTTCTCGCAACTTTCCAGTCATCATGGTTCCGTACGCATAAGCTTTATCTTTATGAACGATTGCGCTAAATGCATCGACCTTCTCGCCTTGTAACAAGATATCAACCTTCACAAGATCGGCTTCCGCTACCCCAACTGGCTCGTAGTCGAGTGAGGCATAGCCACGAGTGCGTGATTTAAGTTGATCGAAGAAATCAAAGACAATTTCGGCAAGCGGCAAGGTGTAGCGAATTTCAACTCTATCTTCAGAGAGGTAATCCATTCCCAAAAGTACGCCGCGGCGCTCCTGGCAGAGCTCCATGATGGTTCCAATGAACTCTGATGGCGCAAGCACGGTTGCGCGAACGATCGGTTCTTCAACTTTTTCGATTTTGCCATCTGGATACTCTGATGGATTTGTCACCACAATCTCTTTTCCATCTCCCGAAGTAACGTTGTAGACAACGTTAGGAGCGGTGGAAATGAGAGAGAGATTAGATTCACGTTCAAGACGTTCGCGCACAATCTCCATATGCAAAAGTCCAAGGAAGCCACAGCGAAAACCAAAACCAAGAGCAGCAGAGCTCTCAGGCTCGTAAACCAAGGCAGCATCGTTGAGTTGCAATTTATCGAGAGCCTCGCGCAAGAGTGGAAAATCAGCGCCATCTAGCGGGAATAGACCTGAGAAGACCATAGGGCGTGGATCTTTGTAACCAGCAAGAGCTTGCTTAGCTGGATTGTTGTACATGGTGATTGTGTCACCCACGCGTGATTGACGTACATCTTTTACGCCGGTGATTACATAACCCACTTCACCAACACCAAGCCCCTTGGAGACCACGGGTTCTGGTGAAATAACTCCTACTTCCAGGGCTTCGTGACGAACACCGGTGGAGAACATTTGAATCTGATCGCGAGGCGTGAGTTTGCCATCGACAACGCGCACATAAGTAACAACGCCGCGATAGCTGTCGTAGACCGAGTCAAAGATCAGCGCACGAGTAGGAGCGGTTGCATCGCCCACTGGAGCAGGAATTTGAGCAACAATCTGATCGAGTAGCTCTTCTACCCCCACGCCAGTCTTGCCCGAAACGCGAAGAACTTCTTCAGGTTTGCAGCCAATGAGTTTGGATAGTTCTTCGGCAAACTTCTCTGGTTGAGCAGCGGGTAGATCAATCTTGTTGAGCACTGGAATGATGGTGAGGTTGTTCTCCATCGCAAGATAAAGGTTGGCAAGAGTCTGCGCTTCGATTCCTTGAGCGCAATCGACGAGGAGGACTGCACCCTCGCATGCGGCGAGCGAGCGCGATACTTCGTAGGTGAAATCCACGTGACCGGGAGTATCGATCATGTTAAGGATGTATTCCTGACCATCGATACCCGAACGCCATGGCAGACGAACTGCCTGGGATTTGATGGTGATTCCGCGCTCGCGTTCGATATCCATGCGATCGAGATATTGCGCGCGCATATTGCGCTGCTCTACAACTTCAGTAATGCCGAGCATGCGATCAGCAAGCGTGGACTTGCCATGATCGATATGAGCAATGATGCAGAAATTACGAATTTGGGCAGGCGAAGTTGCGGCAGGTTGCGGGGCGTTAGCGAGTGGTATCGCTGGCATGAGAGTGGGGAGCTAAATTATTTAGCAGAAATCTTGTTGGCAGCTTTTGCCATTGCAGACTTCTTGTTCGCTGCAGAGTTGGCATGAAGGACGCCCTTTGAAACAGCAACATCGAGCGCCTTTGAGGCAGCTTTGAGCTCAGCAGCGGTTGTTGCAACATCGCCAGTAGCAGCAGCATCCTTGAAACGACGGATAGCTGTCTTGATCGATGAACGGACAGACTTATTACGAGCCTGTGCCTTCTCATTGGTCTTGATGCGCTTGATCTGAGACTTGATGTTTGCCACTTATGTAACTCACTTCGTTAGGAATTCGAGCCAACCGCGATGGCGGCGGGCAGAGGGTAAGGCTATCAGCCCACCCGAGCTGGCTCAAATTCGAGCACTCCCCCGACAGATCTCAATAACAGCCCGCTCCAAGGCAAAAATTGGGTCCGAGGCCGCCCCTTTGATATCGGCATCGGTCTGCGCAAGCAGAACAACGGCGCGAGCCAGTGAGCTAGGGCTCTGGAGCGCGAGTTGGCGCCTAGCCTTATCGATCTGCCATGGCGGCAGCGCCAAAGAACTTGCCAGTTCAAAAGACTTGACGCCTCGAGGTGCGCCAGCAACTTTGGCCAAGGTCCGCAGCGAACTTGAGAGCGCCGTCACGATAAGGACTGGATCGACCCCGGTTTCAAGGGCTCGGCGCAAGGTGATTAACGCAAAATCCGTCTTACCTTCCAAAACCGCATCAGCAACATCAAATCCTGTCGTCTCGATTCTCCCCTGCTGGAACTTCTCGACATCGGCTACTTCAATCTTCTTGCCCGCTGGCGTATCAGAGGCGAGCTGAGAGCAGACGCCACTTAATTCGCGCATATCCGAACCGAGGGCGCCCACAATCGCAGCGATGGCATCGGCGGTAATCGTTCGACCAAGTCTGGCAAACTCCGATTTCACAAATTCGCTCTTGTCGCCATCTTTCTTCAACACCTCTGCTGCCACCAGGTGAGGCTTTTCTTTTTTTATTCTCTCGAGAAGAGCTTTTCCTTTGACCCCGCCTTTGTGCCAGAGCACAAGGTGAACCTGCTCATCTGGATTATCGAGGTATGAAGTGATTTCTTCTTGAGCGTCGCTGGCCAACTCTTGTATATGGCGAATAACGATGACGCGTTGCTCCCCAAAGAGTGAAGGCGCAAGTGAATCGGTGATGAGACCTAGCTCAATGGTTTCGCCATCAAGTTGGAGCACGCTGGCACCAGCTGCTTGCGAAATGACAGCGCTAATCGCACGATCAGCAAGAATCTCCTCGCCGCCTTGAATCAGAGTAAGCGCCACATTCGTATCCTAGAGCCGCACGCCATAATGCGGCTATCTGCTACCGCGGTCAGTTGGTCACTTATGAAAGATATGAGAGAACCTCCACACAACGAGCGCAAGCAGAGTCATTGCTGAGAGTCCGACGCCAGCACCTGCCCAACCTTTGGAAAGTGCGATCACAGGAACTCGCGCGCTTTGATCAGCAATTTCAACAATCCACCAACTAAAAGGTTTCTGGCTGAGCACAAGCAGATAGCCAAACCCTGACCACAATGGGGTTATCACCGCAGCAAGAAAACCAACGATGGTAATTGGCGCGATAGCAGGCTCAACCAAGATATTGCTCGGTAATGACATGATCGAAAATTGCCCGGAGATCGCAATAGTTACCGGAACGCACAAGAGGTTTGCAGCGAGCGGAATCGCAAGGAGCTCGCAGAGGCGTGGCTTATGAATGTATCTCGACAACCAGTGCGCGATCGGAGTTTGGCCAATGAGGATCCCTGCTGTCGCCGCAACCGAAAGTGCGAATCCCGGATCTGTGGCTTCAAATGGATCCATGAAAATGAGAAACGCTATCGCCACTGCGAGTGCTGGGAGCGCTGAACTGCGACTCCCCCTGATCTGCGCTAGGAGCATCACCCCCACCATCACCGTTGCGCGCAAAACCGAAGGCGAAGGACGGACCACGATGATAAATCCGATTAGGATGATGATATTAATTGCATGTCTCATATTGATTCGTCGCACACACCATTGCAATAACCACATGATTGCTGCCGCCAGTATTGCAAAATTTTCACCACTAACAGCTGTGAGGTGAGTCAGTCCCGCCGAGAGCATCTTCTGTGTGAACGCGTGTGACTCAAGTGACGTATCGCCCAGCACAAGTCCTGGAATTAGCGCACCAGCATCACCACCAACACGTGAACTCACACTCCGAAAGTCACTGCGCACACGCCCTGCAGTTCTGCCAATCCATCCTGCACCATGAATGAGCGTGCATTGACCTCGCACCACAAAGAGTGCGGCTACGCGCTTCTCTGCAGTTGAGTACACAATTCCAGAACATCTGATCACCGAACCAGGCAACCAATGAACTTGTTGTGAGGTAGTAATACGAATGGGAAAATGCGCGAAAGTTTGGCTGCCGCGAACGCTCCAAGCAATGGAACTTACGAGTGCAGTAGTTGTAGCTGGCTTGATATATCCCGATTCATTCTTCGGTTGACCGAGGACCGGATCGCTTCGAACTGAACCAGTAACCGAGAGCGTTATTTTTTGATCTACATAAGGCGAGATCACTGTTTGCGATAACGCTCTGTGTCTGATCGCCATCAATAGCCCACCGCAGATCAATGCAAGTATAAGTATTGTGGCTACAGCTCTATGCCAACCGATCAACCATGCGCAGAGCGGGAGGGCAAGAACGAGATACTGGTGTGAGACCAAACCGACAGTTGCCGCTCCTAGCCAGAGGGCAGCTGCGACAACAAAGAGTTGGAGATCTAGCGGTTTTCGCACATGCTAGATCCGAATGAATGCTTTGAGGTTGCTAAATTTGCTCTTGCCCATTCCACTCACTTTGCTCAGATCAGTTATCGCGGTGAAGTTTCCGTGAGTGCTGCGATAGGCAAAGATGCGAGCTGCCATAACCGCTCCAACTCCTGGCAACTGCTCATATTGAGCAACAGTTGCGGTGTTGATATCGATAGTACCTGAGGTAATTTTTCCAGCGTTCGCTTTACTTGACTTACCTTTGCTGCTGCTTGCGGAGGTCATCACTGGCGCTCCTACGATGATTTGCTGACCATCGCTTAATACCTCTGCCAGATTAATGTCAGTCAGCGATACTCCTTTGAGTGCGCCGCCTGCCAACTTGATTGCATCAGCAGCTCTAGAACCTTGGGCAAGTGTGTAGATCCCAGAATGAAGGACCTTCCCCGCTACATCAATCACGATGGTTGCTGGCAAAACTGGGGCTGGCGGCAATGTCGGGTCCGTCAGTGCTAGCGAGTTCTTGGTGCCAGCAGTTGCTGAGCCAGAGACTATGTGTGCAGAAGACGGTGCCGCGTTACCACGCGAGAGCGAAAAGAAGAGAGCTCCCAGCGCGATTGCAGTAGCTAGGGCGAAGTAGATTGCGCGCCGCTGTGAATCGGTAAATCGAATCGAATCAAACATGACGCGAATCTAGAGAAGATCTCACCAGCAACCTGAGGAAGTTGCAGGTGGCTGTGGATCAAATAACGATGTTTACAAGCTTTGGAGCTCGAACAATGATTTTCTTGATCTCGCCAGATCCAATCTCCGATGCGATCGCTTCGTTGGCACGCGCCAACTCTCCCAATTGTTGATCGGTGATCTGCGGTGAGACTTCGATACGATCCTTGATTTTGCCGTTGATTTGCAGCACCGCAGTAACGGAATCTTCTTCAAGTAGCGCAGGGTCGATTGTTGGCCAACCTGCTAACGCAATAGCTGGCTTATGCCCCAACCGCTCCCACATATCTTCTGCTGTGTACGGCGCAATCAGCGAGAGCGCGATCGCAACCGCTTCCGCTGCTTCGCGGACTGCTGGGTCTGCACTGCCACATCCACTATCAATTGCTTTGCGAGTCAGATTCACTAACTCCATAATGCGGGCAACTGCCACATTGAAACGGAAAGTCTCCACTGCAAAAGAAATATCATGCAGCGTCTTAGCAGTCGCTTTGCGCAGCGCCAGGTCTCCAGCGGTGAACTCCACACCAGGTTCACTCGTCACATCTCCGGCTAAGCGCCATGCACGGTTGAGGAATTTAAATGAGGCCGCTGGTGAGACATCGGCCCAGTCAATATCGTCTTCAGGAGGTCCAGCAAAGACCATCGAAAGACGAATGGCATCTACGCCATGTTCGGCAAGTTCATCAGAGAGACGCACCAAGTTGCCACGCGACTTAGACATCGCAGATCCATCCATCTGAACCATTCCTTGGTTCAGAAGACGGGTAAATGGTTCAACAAAATCGAGATATCCCAAGTCGTGAAGTACCTTTGTAAAGAAGCGTGAGTAGAGCAGATGCAAGATCGCATGGGTAACTCCGCCCACATACTGATCGACCGGCAACCAGGTCTTTACTGCATCGATATCAAATGCCCGATCGTGTGCATCCACACTCGTGTAGCGCAAGAAATACCACGATGAATCAAAGAAAGTATCCATGGTGTCGGCATCACGCTTGGCAGCCGCACCACAAGAAGGGCAGGCAACATTTACCCACTCTTCAGCAGCTCCAAGTGGCGATGATCCCTTTGGCTTCAGATCTAGTCCGGCGGCATCAGGAAGTTCAACCGGCAATTGAGATTCCGGAACAGGTACTTCCCCACACTGTGGGCAGTGAATGATTGGGATTGGCGTGCCCCAATAACGCTGACGTGAGATGAGCCAGTCGCGAAGTCGATAATTCTTCGCACTCTTTGCTACACCAGAAGCTTCAAGCTCTGTAACGATTGCGGCAATTGCTTCTTCTTTTGCCAGCCCATCAAACGCGCCAGAATTTACCAATTTTCCGTGACCCGCAGCCGCAATTCCCGTAAGCGCAGGATCCTCTTCACCGGTATCTACAACAACTTTGACGTCAAGATTCATCGCTTTGGCAAAATCGAGGTCACGTTGGTCGTGTGCTGGCACAGCCATAATCGCGCCAGTACCGTAGTCGGCTAAAACGTAATCACTAGCCCAGATAGGAATTCGCGCGCCATTGATTGGATTAATAGCGTAGCGCTCGAGGAATACACCACTCTTTGGCCTATCGGTTGCTAGACGATCAATGTCACTCGCAGCTTTGGTGACTTCCAAATATTTTTTAAACTCTGCTTCTACTGCCGATCCAGCTACTAGTTCTGCCGCAAGATCGCTATCAACTGCGACCACCATAAAAGTAGCGCCGAAAAGGGTATCCGGACGAGTGGTGTAGACGGTTACTGGCTTATCGCGACCTTCGATAGTGAAGTTGATTTCTGCGCCTTGTGATCGTCCGATCCAGTTGCGCTGCATCATCAATACTTTTTCAGGCCATGCACCTTCGAGTTGCGCCATGTCATCGAGCAAACGATCGGCATAATCGGTGATCTTGAGGTACCACTGATTGAGTTTCTTTTTGGTTGCAGGTGTATCGCAGCGCTCACAGAGGCCAGCAACAACCTGTTCATTTGCTAAAACAGTCTGGCAACTTGGGCACCAGTTCACTGCTGAGTCTTTGCGATATGCAAGTCCCTTTTTGTAAAACTCAAGAAAGAGCCATTGATTCCACTTGTAGTACTCGGGGTCAGATGTGTGCAACGTACGATCCCAGTCAAAGGAGCAGGCATAACGTCGCATTGACGCCTTTTGAATGGCGATGTTTTCATATGTCCATGCCCGTGGATCAGATCCGCGCTTAATCGCCGCATTCTCGGCGGGCAATCCAAATGAATCCCAACCGATCGGATGCATCACGTTGAAACCTTTTTGAATCCAATAACGCGCGATTACGTCGCCAAGCGCGTATGCCTCGGCGTGGCCCATATGGAGATCGCCCGATGGATAAGGGAACATATCTAAAACATATTTTTTAGGCCGAGGATCACCAGGGCGACCAGACTTGAAAGGTTCTATCTGGTCCCACACTGGGAGCCACTTCTCTTGAATAGCGGCAAAGTCATAGGCCTCATGCATGGGTGAATCTTATCTGCAGAAAAATAAAGTTCGTCGTGCAGGTCTTACATTCTGGATCTTCTATAGAGACCTTGAGAACCTTAAAAACCTTAAAAAGTGGAGCTGAGGGGACTTGAACCCCTGACCCCCTGCATGCCATGCAGGTGCGCTACCAGCTGCGCCACAGCCCCAATTCGGTGAATCGAGTAAATCAGAGCCGCATCCTAATACGAAATCTGCGTTCCCGCGTAATGCATGCTTCCTGCCCACATTCCAAACCGAATCGAGTTAGCGCTCGGTGGAGATATCCAGCGGTATGCGAGGGCAGTCGTTCCAGAGGCGATCGAGCATGTAGTAATTACGAAGCTCCGTGCTTTGGATATGCACCACCAGATCGGAGTAATCCAGAAGGACCCACTGACCCTTGCCTTCTTTGCGAATCGGCTTCTCCCCGATCTCGGCCAACTTCTTAAATACTTCATCTGCGATGGCTTCAACTTGGGGCTCATTTGCGCCAGTAGCGATAAGAAAGACTTCAGAGAGAACCATCTGCTCGGTCATATCGATTGCAACAATATCGGTACCAAGTTTTTCGGCGATTGCTTCCGCCGCTGCTTGAGTTATTGCGCGAACTTTCTCACTTGCTGCCATAAAGCCCACGCTCCTTGATATATTCCAACACTGAATCGGAAATGTATGGTGAGGCATCTTT